>Ga0302157_10000450_pt1 | contig 54447 bp, 46 predicted proteins | sample I_Bog_N3_3_FD_193502 | JGI IMG/M metagenome (GOLD analysis project Ga0302157, IMG submission 193502) | Peat permafrost microbial communities from Stordalen Mire near Abisko, Sweden - I_Bog_N3_3 | ecosystem: Environmental > Terrestrial > Soil > Wetlands > Peat | place: Sweden: Abisko, Stordalen... | reverse complement strand
GCGTGCGCCTGCCCTTCCTGCGCCAGCAGGTGAAGAAATCGCGCGGCCGCGCCAACTTCTGCCTCGCCGACTTCATCGCGCCCGAGGACGACTGGATCGGCGGTTTCGCCGTTGGCATCCACGGCATCGAGCCGCACCTCGCCCGCTTCCAGGCCGGCCACGACGATTACAGCGACATCCTGCTGAAAGCCTTGGCCGACCGCTTCGCCGAAGCCTTCGCCGAGCGCCTGCACCAGCACGTCCGCACCACGCTCTGGGCCTACGCCCCCGGCGAGCAACTGACCAACGAAGCCCTCATCCGTGAGGACTATCGCGGCATCCGCCCCGCGCCCGGCTATCCCGCCTGCCCCGACCATTCGTTGAAAGCCACGCTGTTCGATCTGCTCGACGCCCCTGCCAACGCCGGCCTCACCCTGACCGAGAGCTTCGCCATGCTCCCCACTGCGGCGGTCAGCGGGTTCTACTTCGGCCACCCGCAGGCGCAGTATTTCGGCGTGGCGCGGATCGGCGAAGACCAGTTGGCCGACTACGCAGGCCGCTGCGGGATCGACATGGCGCTGGCAACGCGGCGGTTGCGGCCCAATCTGGATTGAAGGTTTGAAGGGTGAAATGCGAGGGGCACGCCCCTCGCGCTCCCATTCGTTGTCGGCGTGGCGGTGGCCAACAGCTTTGCGCAACGTGGCACGCCGGAGGCTGTATGAAGGCGGCTGCGCCGCACGGCGCCACACCGCGCGCTAGGCGCAACGTGGACAGGAACGGGGAGCGCGAGGGGCGACTCATGTGCCGATTTCTCCAGAGAAATCGGTGGGCCCCTCGTATCTTCCCCTCAAACCTTCACAACAAATGCCCCGCCCGATCCCGCTTCGTCTCCAGATACCGCACATTATGCGGATTGGCCGGCAGCGCATGCGGCACCCGCTCCACCACCTCCACGCCCAGCCCCGCCAGCGCCGCCACCTTGTCCGGATTGTTGGTCATCAACCGGATCCGCCGCACGCCCAGCAGGCTCAACATCCGCGCCGCCACCGGAAAATCGCGCGCCTCCGAGGGCAATCCCAGCCGGTTGTTGGCATCGACGGTATCGAACCCCTGGTCCTGCAACTGATAGGCGCGCAGCTTGTTGACGAGGCCGATCCCGCGCCCCTCCTGCCGCAAGTACAGCAACACCCCCCAGCCGACGCCGGCATCCGCCTCGCCCGCCATGGCCGCCAGGGCCGCATTCAACTGCGGCCCGCAATCGCACTTCAGGCTGGCGAAGATGTCGCCCGTCAGACACTCGGAATGCAACCGCACCAGCGGTGCCCGATCCCCCGTCTGCGTCCCCACGATCAACGCGACATGCTCGCGCAAGTCATCGGGCGCGCGGAACGCCACGATCTCCGCCGATTCGCACGCCGCCACCGGTAGCCGCGCCCGTGCCGCCACCACCAGGTGCGCCGGATCGACAAATGCCGCCAGATCGGCCACGCTGACCGCCTGAGCCACCCCCGGCACCGGCGCCGGGTCCACCAGAAACGCCGGCAAAATCCCCGCCAGCCGCGCCAGCTCCATCGCCGCCTGCGCCTCGGCCAGCGCGGGGATCGGATCGCAGCGGAACGGGCCTTGCAACGGATGCATCAGATCCTGCGCCGGATCGGCAATCCCCCGCGCCGCCGCCAGATCGAACCGCCCCGCCCCATGGATCAACACCGGCGCATGGGGCTCCGCCGCCTCACGCTGGTTGCACAGTTTCAGCGTCGCCGCCCGCGCGTGCGAGATCAACAGCCGGTCCGCCTCGGCCCCCGGGGCAAAGCCCGTCTCAGCGGGCAACAACACCGGGCCATCCCCCACCCGAATCGCCCAGCCATGCCGCAACGCATCCAGCGCCAGCGCCACCGCGCGGGTGTCGCTCACAGCACCAGATCCGTAATCAGCGGCACGTGGTCGGAGGGACTCTCCCACCGCCGCGGCTCTTCCACAAACCGATGCGCCACGGTCTGCGCCGCCACCTCCGGCGAGGCCCACATATGGTCCAGCCGCCGCCCCTGATCCTTCGCGCGCCAATACGAGCGATAGGACCACCACGAGTAATTCCGCTCGGGCGCCGGGATATGCTTGCGCCCGATGTCCACCCAGCCATGCGCGTCCTGCAACCGCTGCAACGCCTCGACCTCGATCGGCGTGTGCGACACGACCTTCAGCAGCGCCTTGTGATCGTAAACGTCGCTGGGCAGCGGGGCGATATTGAAATCCCCCACGATCATCGTCGGCGCCTTCAGGTTATCGGACCACCGCGTCATCCGCTCCAGAAAGTCCAGCTTCTGCCCGAACTTGGGGTTCACCGTGCGATCGGCGACATCCCCGCCGGCGGGGATATAGACATTCTCCAGCACCAGCCCGCGCCCCACCAGTTCCACGCCGACATGCCGCGCCTCGCCATTGTCCTGCCAGTCGTTGCGGGTCAGTTCGCGCAGCGGGATGCGGCTGACCGTCGCCACCCCGTGATAGCCCTTCTGCCCGTGCACCGTGCGATGCTCATAGCCCAGCGCCGCGAACGCCTCATGCGGGAACAGCGATTCGATCGTCTTGATCTCCTGCAGGCACAGGACATCGGGGGCATGTTCGGTGAGGAACCGTTCGACCTGCGCCATCCGCAGGCGAACCGAGTTGATGTTCCAGGTGGCGATGCGCAGGGGGGTGTTGGCCATGGCGGAGGGCTCTAGAGCATCGGGCAAAAAAGTGGGAACCGGTTTTTTGCCGAAGTCGATGCGGCAGCAACAGGCCAAAGCACAAGCGCGGGGCAATCGGTGAACGCGACATCTGCGGATGCGTCGCAGACGCAGGAAAGTGAGAACCCCCGCCCTCGCGGGGGCAAGGAGGACGGGGGTTCAGGTTGCGCTCGTCACGCTGTCGACAGGACATTTGGTGCCATCCGGGAACAGGGGGGCGAAACCCGGCGGCGTGTCGCTGCTGACAAGGCCTTTCTAGATTCGCCCGGATTGCCCCAACGTGAACGTCCGGTGCAGATGACTGTCAGGTTTGCCCCTGACTGTCGCGGGCGGCACGATCAGTGGTGCGGCCCGGCCATCGGGTTGGTCACGCGGAACAGATCGTTGGCGACGGGCACGCCATAGCGCTGATTCGCCAGCCGGATCACGGTCCGCCGGCTCTGCGCGTCCATCGTCACCCAGCCATCCAGTTCCAGCCCGCCCGGCGCGCCGGCCTTGCGTTCGAACACCAGTGTCAGGATGCCATATTCGGGATGGCTGCGATCACGCACCTCGATGCTCAGCGTGCGCGAATCAAAGCTGGGCACGACAGTGCCGAATCGGCCAATATCCTTGCCCGGATCGAGCAGCGCCCCCAGCGGCGAATTGCCCACCGGCCAGCGCTGCAACTTCTTGAGCTCGGTATCCAGCACGGTCAGCGCCTTGCCGTCGGCAACGATCAGCATCGGATAGCCCGGATCGTACTGGAACCGGATCAACCCGCCGCGCTTCAGCGTCAGCACCCCGCCGACCCGCTGGCCATTGGCATCGGTCTGGGTGAAATCGGCGCGCATCGTGGCGATATCGCGCAGGGCGGCGGCGGCGGCATTGACCTCGCCGGCCGAATCGGCGGCCATCGCTGCAGGCGGAGCGCCCAGCGACAACAGCGCACAGGACGAAAGGGCGACAAGAAAACGACGATAGATCATGGACATCGTCATCGCCCGCCCCCGGTGAATTGCCTGTGAACAACGCGCGCCAGACACGACAAAAGGCCGACGCACAACCGCACGCCGACCCTCCCGCCGCATCAAAAAGCCAGGATTACTTGATCTTGGCTTCCTTGAACTCGACATGCTTGCGCACGACGGGATCATACTTCTTGAACACCATCTTCTCGGTGGTGTTGCGCGGGTTCTTCTTGGTCACATAGAAGAAACCGGTATCGGCGGTCGAAACCAGCCGGATCTTGACGGTTGCGGGCTTGGCCATCTCGATATCCTGAAAACGCGTGAACTGAAAAACGACGAAGGCGGCGCACCCATCAAGGCAGCGCCGCCCTCGGCAAGGCCCGGCCCCTTGCGCGAAACCGGGCGGTGAGTCAAGCGATCAGCTCAGCAGACCCTGCGATGTCGCCACCAGCAGGAACACGCCGAGCAGCCCGCGATAGATCACAAAGGGCCACGACGAGTACCGCTCCAGCACCCGCATCAGCGCCCAGATCGCCACGAACGCCGAGACCGAAGCCACCGCCAGCCCGACCGCCAGCACCGACCAGCCATGCGCATCGAGATGCGCCTTGTGCAGCTCGAACACTTCCTTCAGCCCCGCCAGCGCAATCGCCGGCAGCCCGATCAGGAACGAGAACCGCGCCGCCTCCTCGCGCTTGAACCCCAGCGCCAGCGCCGCGGTCAGCGTCGATCCCGAGCGCGAGACGCCGGGCAGCAACGCACCCACTTGCGCCAGACCCACCAGCAACGCCTGCCCCAGCGTCGATCCCTCAACCGTCGTGCGATGCCGCGCCAAAACCTCGGTCAGCGCCATCAGCACCGCCATGACGATGCACGCCACGCCAATCGCCGGCAACGTCCGCAACGGCGACCCACACTGGTTCAGCGTCTTGGAGAGCAGCGCCCCGCCGATCACGATCGGGATCGTCGCCAGCACGATGCGCACCGCCAGCTTGAACTCGGGATTGCTGAAATCGCGCTTCACCAGCGCGCAGCCGGTGCCCATCACCAGCCGGCGCACATCGCCCCAGAAATAGCTGATCACCGCCGCCAGCGCCGCCATCTGCATCGCCGCCGAAAACGCCGATCCCGGATCGCGCCAGCCGAGCAGCGCCGGCACCACCCGCATGTGCGCGGTGGAGGAGATCGGCATCAATTCGGTCAACCCCTGGACGACGCCCAGAAACGCCACCTTGGCATAGCCAAGCGCGACGAACCCGGTATCGACCCCTTGCGTGCACGGTGCGGTCATATATGCTGATTCCCCCTGAGGCTGCGCGCGGCGGCACCACCGCCCGCGTCAATAATCATTCCTGCACCGGCAGGCTGTCGAGCGCGAAAGCGTGCTCATCGAACTGCAAGGCCGCCAGCCGCGCATAAAGCCCGCCCGCGCGGCTCAGCACGTCATGCGTCCCGGTCTCGACCACGCGGCCGCCATCCATCACCACGATGCGGTCGGCCTTGCGCACGGTCGCCAGACGGTGCGCGATGACCAGCGTGGTGCGGTGCGCCATCAACCGGTCCAGCGCATCCTGCACGAGGCGTTCGCTCTCGGCATCCAGCGCGCTGGTCGCCTCGTCCAGCAGCAGGATCGGCGCGTCGCGCAGCAAGGCGCGGGCAATCGCGATCCGCTGCCGCTGGCCGCCGGACAAACGCGCCCCGCCCTCGCCCAGGAACGTGTCCAGCCCCTCGGGCAGCGCGCGCAAAAAGCCCTCGGCATTGGCCGCCCGCGCCGCCGCCCAGATCGCCGCGTCATCGGCATCCCACCGGCCATAGCGCAAGTTGTCACGCGCATTGGCGGCAAACAGCACGCTCTCCTGCGGCACCAGCGCCATGCGCCGGCGCACCTCGGCGGGATCGGCGCCGGTCAATGGCACGCCGTCCAGCTTGATCACCCCCGCCTGCGGATCGACGAAGCGTTCGGCCAGCAGGAACAGCGTGGACTTGCCCGCCCCCGATGGCCCGACCAGCGCCACCGTCTCGCCCGGCTCCACCGTCAGCGAGAGGTCGGCCACCGCCGGCACATCGGGCCGCGCCGGATAGCGGAAGGTCACGTTGGCGAACGTCAGGCTGCCGCGCGGGGGCACCGGCAGCGCCAAAGGCCGCGCCGGCGGGGCGATGGCCGGCCGCTCGTTGAGCAACTCGTTCAGCCGCCCCGCCGCCCCGGCCGCGCGCACCAGATCGCCATAAACCTCGGTCAGCGACATGAACGCGCCCGCCACCAGCCCGCCGGTGATAACGAAGGCGGCGATCGTGCCGCCGCTGATCCGCCCGCTGGCCACGCCCAGCGCGCCCTGCCACATCAGCAGGTTGATCGCCCCGAACACCAGCAGGATCACCACGCTGGAAAGCAAGGCGCGGATGGTGATGCGCCGCTTGGCGGTGGCGAAGGTGCGCTCCACCGTACCGGCAAAGCGCGCGCTCTCACGCGCCTCCTGGTTGAATGCCTGAACGATGCGGACGGCGCCCAGCACCTCGGTGACGGTCGCGCCGATATTGGCGACACGGTCCTGACTGCTGCGCGAGACCGCGCGCAACCGCCGGCTGAAGATCACGATCGGCACCACCACCACCAGCAACGCCCCGACCAGCCACACCGTCAGCGTCGGCGCCAGCCAGAACAGGAAGCCGATCCCGCCGATCGCGGTGATCGCATTGCGCAGCGCCACCGAGACCGTGGTGCCGACGACCTGCTCGATCAACGCGGTATCGGCGGTCATCCGGCTGGAGATTTCCTTGGGGCTGTTCTCCTCGAAGAACGAAGGCGCCAGCCGCAGCAGGTTGGCCTGCACGGCCAGACGGATATCCGCCACCACCCGCTCGCCCAGCCACGAGACGTTGTAGAACCGCACCGCCGTCGCGATCGACAGCACGATGATGATCGCGAACATCACCGCGAACCAGTGCCCGATCGCCACCGGATCGGCCCCGCGCGAAAAGCCCTTGTCGATGATCATGCGGAACCCCGCGGGAATCGCCAGCGTCGCCGTGGACGACACCGCCAGCGCCGCCGCCGCCCCCGCCATCCGCCCCGGATAGGCCATCGCCGCCCGCGCGATCATCGCCAATGGCCCCAGATCGCGCGCGCGCACCACCGGCGCGACCAGCGCAGCACCCTCCGCAACAGGGGCGGGATCGGTCGCGGGCATGGCAACCGGCGTCTCGGGGGCGGGATCAAGCGGCGCGTCGGTCATTGTGCCGGGCGTCTAAAGCATTTTGCCGGGGTAGGAAACCGGGCTCACGCCGGGATCGCCAGGATCCATGTCCCCACCAGCGCGGGCTTGTCGCCGCCCTCGATCTCCACCGTCACCGCCACGGCCACCAGTTGCAGATCGTGCGCATGCGGCGTCACCGAGGCCAGATCGAACCGCCCGCGCACCCGCACACCCGAACGCACCGGCGCGACAAACCGCAGATGCTCCACGCCATAGTTCAACGCCCGCTCGATCAGGTGATCGGGCAAGGCATCCTGCGCCATCCGCGCCAGCAGGCTCAGCGTCAAAAACCCATGCGCGATGGTGCCGCCGAACGGCCCGGCGGCGGCGTATGCCCGATCGATATGGATACGGTTATGATCCCCGGTGCAGTCGGCAAAGGCATCGATCCGCGCCTGCGCCACCTCGATCCAGCCCGATGTGCCAAGGGTCTCGCCAATGCGGTCGCTGAGCAGGGTGTTCATGGCGCGGAGGGCTAGCGCGGCGGGGGTGGCGCGCGCAATCGCGGATTTTGCAAGTGCGAAGGGAAGGGTGAATGCGAGGGGCACACCCCTCGCGCTCCCATGACTTGGCTTCGTTGTGCCTTGCACGCGGCGCGGGATGGCGGGGCGGCTAAGGCGAGCGCGATCTTGCCCGCATGGCCGACATCGCGCCGGGAGACATTCAGGCGGCTTCGCCGCAGGGCGCAAGGCTGCGCGCGGGGCGCAATGTCGCCAAGGTTGAGGGTGCGCGAGGGAGCCGTAGGCTGGCGAAGCCACCTGTCACTCGCATTCAACCCCTTCAAACCCTTAAAGGCTGCCACCCCGCCACCATGACCGGTGCCCGTCCGCGCGCCCTGACCCGCTGGCCCACTTGCTGCGCCAGCGCGATCTGCAACCCGATCAGCATGTAGACGAACGGCTGGAACGCGATCCCCACGAACAACGCCCCGACCAGATAGACGACGTGCCCCTCCTGCAACGCCGTCGCCATGGCGGCATCGCGCGCATCCAGCGGGTCCTCGCTGCGGCGCAGCTTCATCCGCACCTGCTGCAACTGCACGAGGCCCGAGATCTGCAACGCCAGCCACAGGATCAGCCCCGGCCAGCCCTGCTCGCCCAGCATCTCGAAATAGGCCGAGTGGAAGGCACGGGCGTGGTCCTCGGTGGTGCCCTTCTGGTTGGTCGTCACCCCGCCGGCCGAGGCCGAATCGGATGTCACGACCTTGATCTTGTTGGCCAGATAGACCTGGAAGCCGCCGCCGAACGGATGCTGCGCCACATAGCCCAGCGTCCAGTTCCACACCGCCACGCGGGTCTGCGCCGATTCGTCGGACTTGTTGTTCTGGATCGTGCCCATCCGCGCGGAATAGCTGCTCGGCAACAGCGGCACCGCCACCATCACCCCCACCGCGATCACCGCCAGATAGAGCCCGCGCCGCTTGACCGACAGCAGCTTCAAGCCGCCCAGCACGACCATGCAGACCAGCCCCGTCCGCGCCGCCGTGCCGATCGGCATCAACAGCGCCGCCCCCACCAGTCCCAGCGCGAACAGCCGCACGCGCTTGTCGGGCGGAAAGATCGTGCCGTACTTCGCCAGCCACAGGATCAGCGGGATGATCGCGATCGCGCAGGCGCTGATCGTCGAACCTTCATAGATGCCAGTATTCGTATCGAGGAACAGCCGCAGCATGTCATAGCCGCCGCCGCCGGTCAGCGTCTTCAACGCCCCCTCGATCAGGATCGACCCCACCGCCAGCACCATCACCAGCGCCGCCGCCTCCAGCCGCAGCCGCGTGCCCAGCGTGAACGGCATGAAGATCGCGAAGACCAGCGCCTTCCACACCCAGTCCCACTTGGCAGCGGCGGCACTGGGAAACACCGCCATCTGCGTGCTGATCCCGCAATAGACCAGCAACAGCACCATCAGCACCTGCCGGAAACTGATCCCGCGCGCTTGCCCGCGATCGACCGCCACCCAGCCCCCCACCGCCAGCACGAAGACGATCAGCGACAGCGGCAGCGCATTGAGAAAATGATAGGTGATATTCTGAGGCTGAACGATATCGACATAGAGGTACGCCAGCACCCAAATGAACGGCTTCCTCAACCCCAGCGCCAGGAACGCCATCATGAACAGCGTGACCATGACGTCGCTCATGCGTCGCGATCCCCGAACAGCGAGGGCATCCGTGCGGCCGGCGTCTCACGCGGAGAAGCCAAGGGCGGCGCTGCGGGCTTGGCCGCAGGCTCCACATCCAGATCGCGCCGCCGCGTGATCCGCCACAGCGCCACAAGGATCAGCAACTGGGTCAGCGCGAGGGCGAAATCGTCGATCATCTCGGTGGCGTCAAACTCCGGCGCGGGCGGGCCTTGGCGCGGGTCTAGCAATCCCCGGTTGACGGGCCGTTAAGCCTTTGTGGCATAGGGAATTGGCCCATGACAAGGGTTCTCCACGTCCTCGACCATTCCTTGCCGCTGCACAGTGGCTACACCTTCCGCACGCGCGCCATCATGAAGGCGCAGGAGGCGATGGGCTGGCAGGTGCGCGGCATCACCGGCATCCGCCACTATGCCGAGGGCCCCGACACCGAAGCGGCCGAGGGCCTGACCTTCCACCGCGCCCGCGGCACAGCGCAAGGCCCTGCCGGCCTGCGCGAATGGCGCGAGATCGGCGTGCTGGCCGATGGCATCATGCGGCTCGCCCGCGAGTGGCGCCCCGATGTCATCCATGCCCATTCGCCGGCGCTCTCGGGCATGGCGGGCCTGCGCGCGGCGCGGGCTTTGGGCGTGCCGTTCGTCTACGAAATCCGCGCCTTCTGGGAGGATGCGGCCGTCGGCAATGGCACGGGCCGCGAGGGCTCGGTGCGCTACAAACTCACCCGCACGCTGGAAAACCACGTGATCGCCGGCGCCGGCGCGGTGGTGACGATCTGCGAGGGTCTGCGCGCCGACCTGATCGCGCGCGGCACCCCGGCGGACAAGATCACGGTCATGCCCAACGGTGTCGACATGCACATGTTCGGCGCGCCGGTCGCGGCCGACCCCGCCCTGCGCGCGGACCTCGGGCTCGGGGATGGCCCGGTGATCGGCTTCATCGGCAGCTTCTATGACTACGAAGGCCTCGACGACCTGATCGCCGCGATGCCCCACCTGATCGCGCAAGTCCCCCACGCGCGGTTGCTGATGGTCGGCGGCGGCCCGCGCGAGGCGGCACTGAAAGCGCAGGCCGAAGCCTCGCCCGTGGCCCACGCGATCCATTTCGTCGGCCGCGTGCCCCATGCCGAGGTCGAGCGCTATTACGCCCTCGCCGACGTCATGGCCTATCCGCGCAAGCGCAGCCGGCTGACCGATCTCGTCACCCCGCTGAAACCGCTGGAGGCGATGGCGCAGGGCAAACTCGTCGCCGCCAGCGATGTGGGCGGCCACCGCGAGCTGATGACCGACGGCACCACCGGCACCCTGTTCCCGCCCGACGATCCGGCCGCCTGCGCCGCCGCGCTGGCCCGCCTGCTGGGCGACCCCGCCGGCTGGGACGCCCGGCGCGAGGCCGCCCGACTGCACGTCAGGGCAAACCACGATTGGTCCGTCAACGCCCGGCGTTATCACGGCGTTTACCAAATTCTGTTAAGGCAAAATAACCAATGCCCTGAGGCGGCCTGACTCGCTTGCGCGTCGGCCCCGCGCGGGTGCGATGCAGACAGGACGGAGCAGACGTGGCAGCCACCCATCCCCGACCCCAGACCGCCCACCGTGCGCCCCTGACCGCGCATCCGCTGGTGCCGTTGATCGTGGTCCTGTGGTTCGGCACGCTGTTTTTCCTCAGCACGCTGGTGATGGATGGCGATGTGATCGCCCGGCTGGTGGTCGCCAGTCACCTCGACCTGATCGTCCCCGGGGCCACGCCGCCGCTGCACGGCACCGCGCGCCTGCTCGTCGCGGCGCTGGCGGGTCTGGTGGGCGCCGGTCTGGGCGCGCTGGTGGCACGGCTGATGGCGCCGCGCGATGCCGCCGCCCCCACCCGCGCCGCCGAGCGTGCCGAGGCTCGTGCCGCCGCCGCCGCGCCCGAGGAGGCCCCCGCCCACACCCGCCGCCGCCCGCTCTACGCCTACGAGGATCTGGATGCCGAGGGCCGGTTCACGCCTGTCGGCGCCCCGCCGCCGGCCGCCGTATCCAATGGGCCGACGATCACGCCGGCCGTGTCCGATGCACCGGTGATCGCGCCCGCCCCGTCCGTGGCCGATCCCGCGCTCCACCCGGTGTTGACCGCGCCGGCCAGCTATCATCCCGCGCCCTGGTCGGTGGGGATGTCCCCCCGCCCGCCGCGCCTGCCCGAGGCGCCCCCCGCCGCCGCGATGATCGTCGAGCACGATTGGGCCCCCGCGCCGGAAACCCCGGCGATCGCCGCGCCCGAACCGCTGGTGCCCGCCGAACCCGCGCCCGAACCCGCGCCGGAGCCTTCTGGCGCGCAAGGTGGCGCCGAACTGCTCGACCGGCTGGCCCAGGCGCTGGAACGTCGCCGCCAGCGCATCGAGACCGACCGCCCCGCGCCGTCGCCGCGCGCCGCCGCCTCTGGCGCGGCCAACGACACCAGCGACCCGCGCCAGCCGGGCGATACCACCGCCGCGCTGGACCGGGCGCTGCGCGCGCTGCGCGACCTCGACTGAACCGGCGCCGCCGCGCAACGACGTTTGCCATCTCCGCCATTTCATTGCTAAAACAACCCGCCGCACGCCACGACGTTGCGGTGGACGCCCCTTTGTGTATCCGCCTATTCCACAGGCACGGTCTCTTCGCGATTGCAATCTGTGGCAGGTGCCGGCATGGAAAAACTAGCGTAATCTGCCTGAGCCAGCATGGCCGCGATTCGCATTCACAACGGGGGGTTCAATTCCACGACGGCACCCACAGGGGGGTGTCCGCGTGGTTCTAGCAGGGTTGTCTATCGATGGAATTTCCGAAGGCCCAGGGTCTCTACGATCCGCGCAATGAGCATGACGCCTGTGGTGTGGGCTTTGTCGCCCATATCAAGGGCGAGAAAAGCCACGCGATCATTACCCAGGCCCTGGAAATTCTCAAAAACCTCGATCATCGCGGCGCGGTGGGCGCGGATCCGTTGCTGGGCGATGGCGCCGGCATCCTGATCCAGTTGCCGCACGCGCTGTTCGTCGACTGGGCAGCGGCAGAGGGCGTCGATCTGCCGGCGCCGGGCGACTATGCGGTCGCCATGTGCTTCCTGCCGCAGGACGCGCAGAGCCAGAACTTCATCGTCCAGACCTTTGAAAAGTTCATCGCCAAGGAAGGTCAGCGGCTGATCGGCTGGCGCGATGTGCCAGTGACGACCGAGGGCCTGGGCAAGACCGTGCGCGAATCGATGCCGGTGATCCGCCAGTGCCTGATCGCGCGCGGCGAGAACTGCGCCGATCAGGACGCGTTCGAGCGCAAGGTGCTGGCCATCCGCAAGCAGACGCAGAACCCGCTTTCGGCGCTGGCCGAAAAGTACGGGCTGCCGGGGCTGACCGAGCTGTACATGCCCTCATTTTCGACCCGGACGATCGTGTACAAGGGGCTGCTGCTGGCGACGCAGGTCGGCGGGTTCTATGACGACTTGCGCAACCCGCTCTGCGTCTCGGCGCTGGGCCTGGTGCACCAGCGGTTTTCGACCAACACCTTCCCCTCGTGGAAGCTGGCGCATCCGTTCCGCTTCATCGCCCACAACGGCGAGATCAACACCGTGCGCGGCAACGTCAACTGGATGAACGCCCGCCGCCGCACGATGGAATCGGCGCTGCTGGGCGCCGATCTCGACAAGATGTGGCCGCTGATCCCGCATGGGCAGTCGGATACGGCGTGCCTCGACAATGCGCTGGAGCTGCTGCTGGCGGGCGGGTACTCGCTGGCCCACGCGGTGATGATGCTGATCCCCGAGGCTTGGGCCGGCAACCCGCTGATGAGCCCCACCCGCCGCGCGTTCTATGAATACCACGCCGCATTGATGGAGCCGTGGGACGGCCCGGCGGCAGTCGCCTTCACCGATGGCCGCCAGATCGGCGCCACGCTGGACCGCAACGGGCTGCGGCCGGCGCGCTTCCTCGTCACCGACAACGATCTCGTCGTGATGGCCTCCGAGAGCGGCGTGTTGCCGATTAAGGAGGACAACATCGTCCGCAAGTGGCGGCTGCAACCCGGCCGCATGCTGCTGATCGACTTCGCCGAGGGGCGGATCATCGAGGACGAGGAAATCAAGGCCTCGCTCGCCGCCGCCGAACCCTATGAGGAGTGGCTGGCGCAGGCGCAGTACAACCTCAAGGACCTGGCCGTGGTCGAGGCCGGCGAGCAGGCCGATGCGCCCGATGGGCAGACCTTGCTGCACCGCCAGCAGGCGTTTGGCTATACGCAGGAGGACACTGGCCGGTTTCTCGAGCCGATGGCGGTGAAGGGCGACGATCCGCTCGGATCGATGGGCACCGACACGCCGATCGCGGTGCTGTCGCGGCGGTCGCGGTTGCTCTACGATTATTTCAAGCAAAACTTCGCGCAAGTCACGAACCCGCCGATCGATCCGATCCGCGAGGAACTGGTCATGTCGCTGGTCAGCATGATCGGGCCGCGCCCGAACCTGCTGGGCCATGACGCGGGCAGCCACAAGCGGCTGGAAATCGACCAGCCGATCCTCTCCAACGAGGACATCGCCAAGATCCGCTCGGTGGAGGAGGCGCTGGATGGCGCGTTCCGCACCGCGACGATCGACACCACCTGGGCCGCCGCCAGCGGTGCCGCCGGGCTGGAAATGGCGATCAAGGAAATGTGCTGGGCGGCGACCGAAGCGGTGCTGGCCGACAAGAACATCCTGATCCTCAGCGACCGCGCGCAGAGCGAACATCGCATCCCGATGCCCGCCCTGCTGGCGACTGCCGCGGTGCACCACCATCTGGTACGGCAGGGGCTGCGGATGCAGACCGGGCTTGTCGTCGAAACCGGCGAGGCGCGCGAGGTGCACCACTTCTGCGTGCTCGCCGGCTATGGCGCGGAGGCGATCAACCCCTACCTGGCGTTCGAGACGATCGAGGCGATCCGCGTCGCCAAGGGCCTGCCGGTCTCGGCCAAGGACGCGGCCAAGAACTATATCAAGGCGATCGGCAAGGGCATCCTCAAGGTGATGTCCAAGATGGGCATCAGCACCTACCAGTCGTACTGCGGCGCGCAGATCTTCGATGCGGTGGGGCTGTCGACGGCGTTCGTCGAGACGTACTTCACCGGCACCGCCACCACCATCGAGGGCGCAGGGCTCGCCGAAATCGCCGAGGAGACGGTGCGCCGTCACGCCGAGGCCTATGGCGACAACCCGATCTATCGCCACATGCTGGACGTCGGCGGCATCTACGCGTCGCGCCTGCGCGGCGAGGAGCACGCGTGGACGGCGACCAACATCGCCGATCTGCAACACGCGGTGCGCGGCAACAATCCGGCCAAGTACAAGGCCTTTGCCCAGACGATCAACGATCAGTCGCGGCGCAACCTGACCATCCGCGGGCTGATCGAGCTGAAGCCCGACACCCCGGTGCCGCTGGACGAGGTCGAGCCGGCGAGCGAGATCGTCAAGCGCTTTGCCACCGGGGCGATGAGCTATGGCTCGATCTCGTGGGAGGCACATACCACGCTGGCCGTGGCGATGAACCGCATCGGCGGCAAATCGAACACCGGCGAAGGCGGCGAGGACCCCAAGCGGTTCAAGCCGATGGCCAATGGCGATTCGATGCGCTCGGCGATCAAGCAGGTAGCATCGGGCCGGTTTGGCGTGACCACCGAGTATCTGGTCAACGCCGACGACATCCAGATCAAGATGGCCCAGGGCGCAAAGCCCGGCGAAGGCGGGCAATTGCCCGGCGACAAGGTCGACAAGACCATCGGCGCGACGCGGCACTCGACGCCCGGCGTCGGCCTGATCTCGCCGCCGCCGCACCACGACATCTACTCGATCGAGGACATCGCCCAGCTCATCCACGATCTCAAGAACGTGAATGGCAAGGCGCGGATCTCGGTCAAGCTGGTGTCCGAGGTCGGCGTCGGCACGGTGGCGGCGGGCGTCTCCAAGGCGCGCGCCGATCATATCACGATTGCCGGCTATGAGGGCGGCACCGGGGCCTCGCCGCTGACCTCGCTGACCCATGCCGGGTCGCCGTGGGAGATCGGGTTGGCCGAGACGCAGCAGACGCTGCTGCTCAACAACCTGCGCAGCCGCGTGTGTGTGCAGGTCGATGGCGGTTTGCGCACCGGGCGTGACGTAGCGATCGGGGCGTTGCTGGGAGCCGACGAGTTCGGCTTTGCCACCGCGCCGCTGATCGCGGCGGGCTGCATCATGATGCGCAAGTGTCACCTCAACACCTGCCCCGTCGGCGTCGCGACGCAGGACCCGGTGCTGCGCGCGCGCTTCACCGGCCAGCCCGAGCATGTGATCAACTACTTCTTCTTCGTCGCCGACGAGCTGCGGGCGATCATGGCCGAGATGGGCTTCCGCACGCTGGCCGAGATGACCGGGCGGGTTGACCGCCTCGACATGAAGCCGGCGCTGGAACACTGGAAGGCGCGCGGAATTGATCTCTCCAAGCTGCTCCATCAGGTGCCGCTGGGTGAAGGCCCGTCGCTCAACTGGACGGGCACGCAGGACCATGGGCTGGAAAACGCGCTCGACAACGAGTTGATCGCGGCGGCGGCCGATGCGCTGATCGAGAAGACGCCGGTGCGGATCGAGCGCAAGGTCATCAACGTCAACCGCACGGTCGGCGCGATGCTCTCGGGCGAGGTGGCCAAGCGGTTCGGCCATGCCGGCCTGCCCGACAACACCATCCACGTGAAGCTGAACGGCGTTGCCGGGCAGTCGTTCGGTGCGTTCCTGGCGCATGGCATCACGCTGGAACTGGTGGGTGACGGCAACGACTATGTCGGCAAGGGGCTCTCGGGCGGCCGCGTGATCGTGCGCCAGCCCGAGCATGTCGACCGCGAGGCGACCGAGAACATCATCGTCGGCAACACCGTGCTGTACGGCGCGATCAGCGGCGAGGCGTTCTTCAACGGCGTCGGCGGCGAACGGTTTGCGGTGCGCAACTCGGGCGCCGTGGCGGTGGTCGAGGGCTGTGGCGATCACGGCTGCGAGTACATGACCGGCGGCGTGGTCGCGGTGCTCGGCAAGACCGGGCGCAACTTCGCGGCGGGCATGTCGGGCGGTATCGCCTATGTGTTCGACGAGGACGGGCGCTTTGCCGCGCTGTGCAACCCGGCGCAGGTCGATCTCCTGCCGATCTCGGCAGAGCGCGACGAGGAGGATGGTGCCGCCAGTGATTCTTGGGGCCGCCCGCAGCAGCGGACCAACGGCGTCACCGACCTCGGCATGGGCGACCCGTTGCGCCACGATGCCGAGCGGTTGAAGATCCTGCTCGAACGCCATGCGCTCCACACCGGTTCGAAGCGCGCGCGCGCGTTGCTCGACGACTGGGCGGGCACCGTCGGCAAGTTCGTCAAGGTGATGCCGCGCGACTATGCTAACGCGCTGCGCCGCCAGGAGCACGAGCGCGCCGAGGCCGCATCGGTCGCCGCCGAATAAATGCCAGCGCCCGCGCGGCGAAACCGCGCGGGCTTCGCCACGACGAAGATTCAGGAACGAGACGACCATGGGCAAGGAAACAGGTTTTCTGGAGCTGGACCGGCAGGACCGCACCTATGCACCCGCCGAGGAACGCAAGCAGCACTACAAGGAGTTCGTGATCCCGCATGCCGAGGGCGTGCTGCAGGGTCAGGCCTCGCGCTGCATGAACTGCGGCATCCCCTATTGTCACACCGGCTGCCCGGTGAACAACATCATCCCCGACTGGAACCATCTCACCTATGAGGGCAACTGGCAGGGCGCGCTGGAGGTGCTGCACAGCACCAACAACTTCCCCGAGTTCACCGGCCGCATCTGCCCCGCCCCGTGCGAGGCGGCGTGCACGCTGAACATCACCGACGCGCCGGTGACGATCAAGTCGATCGAATGCGCCATCGTCGACAAGGGGTGGAACGAGGGCTGGATCGTGCCGGTGCCGCCCAAGCACACCACCGGCAAGACCGTGGCCGTTGTCGGCAGCGGACCGGCGGGGCTGGCGGCGGCGCAGCAACTGGCGCGCGCCGGCCATTCGGTGACGGTGTTCGAGAAGTCGGACCGGGTGGGCGGTTTGCTCCGCTATGGCATCCCCGACTTCAAGATGGAAAAGCACCTCATCAACCGCCGCATGGTGCAGATGGAGGCCGAGGGCGTGACCTTCCGCACCTCCACCGAGGTCGGCGTGCATGTCTCGGTCGAATCGTTGAAGGAAAATTTCGATGCGATCGTGCTGTCGGGCGGGGCCGAGCACCCGCGCCCGCTGGATATTCCGGGCTTTGAACTGGCGGGCGTGCGCTTCGCGATGGAGTTCCTGACCCAGCAGAACAAGCGCAACGCCGGCGACGACGAAATCCGCGCCGCGCCGCGCGGTAGTCTGACCGCCACCGGCAAGCACGTGATCGTGATCGGCGGCGGCGACACCGGCAGCGACTGCGTCGGCACCTCGCACCGTCAGGGCGCGGCATCGGTCACGCAGTTGGAAATCATGCCCAAGCCGCCCGAAAAGGAGCACAAGGCTTTGTCGTGGCCGCATTGGCCTCTGAAGCTGCGCACCTCGTCGAGCCACGAGGAAGGCGGGGTGCGCGACTTCGCGGTGCTGACCAAGCGCGTGGTCGGTGAGGCGGGGCAGGTCACCGGCCTCGAATGCATGCGGGTCGAGTGGGTCGACGGCAAGATGCAGGAGATCGAGGGCAGCACCTTCACGCTGAAGGCCGACCTGATCTTCCTCGCCATGGGCTTTCTGGGGCCGCGCAAGGCGGGTCTGGTCGAGCAGTCGGGCGTGGCGCTCGATGCGCGCGGCAATGTTGCGGCCAATACCGAGGACTATGCCACCTCCGACCCGCAGATCTTTGCCTGCGGGGATATGCGCCGTGGGCAGTCGCTGGTGGTCTGGGCGATCCGCGAGGGGCGTCAGGCCGCGCGTGCGGTCGATATGGCGCTGATGGGCGTGAGCGAACTGCCGCGCTGACATGCGCAGGCGGGCGTGTGACTCGTCGCACGCCCGCCGCCGTCCGGCGCAGATGTCCCAAGGCACCTGTGCGCCGTCGCCCTCCCGAGTGTTACCTGTTTGGGCCGGTGACAGCGGGAGTGGCGGCGATGTTCCTTGATCTGCGCGATTCGTGGCCGCCCGAACCGTGGTCGCCACCGCCCCGGCCCGACCCCAAGCTGACCCCGCGTCAGCAGAAGACGATGATCTGGCTGGTCAGCATGAACGTGATGCTGCTGTTCGTGGCGCCGATTTGCGGGGCGACGTTCTTCGATGCAATCGCGACGATGTTTCGCCACTGACCGCTCAGCGGCGGCGCCCAATCACCCCAGCCGACCACAGCGCCGCCCACACCAGCACCGGCTGCAGGAACATCCGCGGCACGTGGTAACCCAACCCAAGCCCGCGATCCGGCCGCGCCATGTCCATGGCGAAATGATTGATGTTGGCGGGAAACACGCAGACCGCATAGGCCGCCAGCCCCACCCCCGCCGCGCGGCGCAACCCCGGCGACCACGGCTGAACCAAGCCCACCACGCCGGCCAGTTCCGCCCCGCCGGTCAACGCGATGACCAGAGCCGGATCGGGCACCCAACCGGGCGTGATCGAGAGAAACGGCTTGGGCTTAGCCAGATGCAGCACCCCCGCCGCCAGATAGGCCGCGCCCAAAAGCCCGCGTGTGATCGCCTTGGCGCGGGTATCGATGTGTGTCATTCCAGTCTCCAGTCGATCGGCGCGCGGCCATGCTCTTCCAGAAACGCATTGGCACGGCTGAAGTGCCGGCTGCCGAACCAGCCGTGATAGGCCGACAGCGGGCTGGGATGCGGCGCGCGCAACACCAGATGGTGCGGCGACTCCAGCCCCGGCACCCGCGCCGCTTTCTTCTGCGCATGGCTGCCCCAGAGCATGAACACGCACGGGTTGCCGTCCGCCGCCACCGCCGCCACCACCGCGTCGGTGATCGCCTCCCAGCCGATGTTCTGATGCGATCCCGCCTGCCCCGCCACCACGGTCAGCGCGTTGTTGAGCAGCAGCACGCCCTGCTCGGCCCAGCGCGTGAGATTGCCGCCCCGCGCCGGCGGGATGCCGAGATCTGTCTGCAACTCCTTGTAGATATTGACCAGCGAGGGCGGCACCCGCACCCCGTCCTGCACCGAGAACGCGAGGCCATGCGCCTGCCCCGGCCCGTGGTAGGGGTCCTGCCCGAGGATCACCACCTTCACCGCCGGCAACGGCGTCAGCGCCAGCGCCGCCAGCCGCACGCCCTGCGGCGGATAGATCGTCGCGCCCGCCGCCGCCTCGGCCTTCAGCCGGCCGCCGAGACGGCGCGCCTCGGGCGCCTCCAGCACCGGGGCCAGCACCGCACGCCAGCTTTCGGGAACAGCGGAAAGGTCGCTCATCTTGCCTGCCTTTTTGCGCGCCCACGGCGTTGCGCCGCTGGCGCATTGGGCCTAAGCACCGGTCATATGGCTGTCCACCTCCACGAAGAAGATCTCCCCGCCGGCGTGCTGGGAGCAGGCACCCTCGCGGTCGATACCGAGACGATGGGCCTGATCACCCCCCGCGATCGCCTCTGCGTCGTGCAGATTTCCGATGGCAAGGGGGATGAACACCTCGTCCGCTTTGGCCCGCACAGCACCTATGATGCGCCCAACCTCAAGGCGGTGCTGGCCAATCCGGCGCAGTTGAAGCTGTTCCACTTCGCGCGCTTCGATATTGCCGCGATCAAGCATTACCTCGGCGTCGATTGCGCGCCGGTGTTCTGCACCAAGATCGCCAGCAAGCTGACCCGCACCTACACCGATCGCCACGGCCTCAAGGATCTGGTGCGCGAGCTGACCGGCAAGGAAATCTCCAAGCAACAGCAGTCGAGCGACTGGGGCGGCGCAGTACTGTCCGACGCGCAGAAGGAATATGCCGCCAGCGACGTGCGCTATCTCCACGCCTGCCACGCGATCCTGGTCGAGCGGCTGGCGCGCGAGGGGCGGACCGAGCTGGCGCAGGCCTGCTTCGATTTCCTGCCGCATCGCGCCGGTCTGGATCTGGCCGGCTGGCCCAACGCCGATATCTTCAGCCACGAATAATGAGCCCAATCGCCGACCAGATGCGCGATCGCCGCCGGGCCTGGGCCGCACCGGGCGGCTTTCATGACCGGATGGTGCGGTTTCTGGCGCGCAGCCTGCCCGCCGGCGTCGGCGCGATCGTGGCGGCGATGATGATCACGCCGCTGTTTCCGCGCAGCGAGGTCAGCTTCCTGCTCGATCGCACCAAGGTGGCGATCACCGAGGACCGGCTCTCGGTCGATCAGGCATCGTACCGGGGCGAGAACACCGATGGGCGCACCTTCCAGGTCGATGCCGGCCACGCCTCGCAGCATTCGGCGCGGGTGCCGGTGGTCAACATGCGCGACCTGACCGCGCAGATGCAGTTGAAGGACGGCACCGCGCGGATGACCACCGCCACCGGCCAATATCACCTCGATAGCGACCATGTCGTCGCCCCCGGCGCGGTGCGGGTGACCACCACCACCGGCATGCAACTCGATAGCAACAGCGTCGACGTGGACCTGAAACGCCGCGTCGCGGTGGGCGAAGGCGGCGTGCACGGCGCGATGCGGGCCGGCACCTTCAGCGCCCAGCGGATGACCGCCGATCTCGATGCCCGCACGGTGACGCTGGACGGGCGGGCGCAACTGCACATGATGCCGGCGCGGATGCGCACCACACCGCATAAATAGCGCGCGGCTGAGGCGATGTGACCCACCAAGCCGCTTTCGCCCGGCGCCGCTCTGTCCTATGGGATCGGCCATGACCCCCCGCTCGCGCCTGCTCCGCCTTTCGTCGATCGCCCTGGCCGCGCTGGCCGGCGCTGCCCATGCCGCCGATCGCCCCTTCGCCGGGCACGACAGCAATGCGCCGGTGAACTACTCCGCCGACCATATCGAGCTGCTCGACCGCGAGAACCGGGTGATCCTCTCGGGCAATGTCGATGTGACGCAGGGCGACATGCGGTTGCGCTCGCAGCGCTCGACCGTCGCCTTCACCAACGAGGGCGGGCAGGTCAAGATCCAGCGGCTGGACGCCAGCGGCGACGTGCTGGTGACGCAGGGCGCGGACACCGCCTCGGGCGAAGTGGCGGTCTATGATTTCCCGCGCCGGATCATCACCATGGCCGGGCATGTCGTGCTGCACCAGAGCAGCTCGGTGCTGAACGGATCGCGGCTGGTGATCGATCTCAATTCCGGGCTGACCACGCTGGACGGCCACGCCAATGCCGGCACCCCCGGCGCGCCGACCGGCGGGCGGGTCAGCGGCACGTTCAACGTGGCGAAGAAGTCCTCCACCCCCTGAACCACCGACGCGCGGGAGATCAGCCGGCAGCCGAGTGAGGCCCGCCGGTTGTAGTTGCGTGCGCATTGCGCGTTCTGACGCCGGACAATGCCGGTGCGCGAGGCCGTTACGCACGCGCCGGGCGCACCGTATCCGGGCCGGGGATAGCTTCGCACTTGCGAAATCACCGCAAGTCGACGGCTGAGTCATTGGTATACATCGGTATTACGTCGTTTCGACATACGCAAATTACCCTGCATGCTTCGCAGGCGAATCCCGCCAGACCGACCCATGAAAATCGATTTCCAGCAAGCGGTGTGGCCATATTTTCCATGAACTTTAGAAAATTTTATGCCCACCATCAGCCACGTTGCGAAAACTGTGGCGGAGATGACACATTTTTGACCTCTGTTTGTATACCTCCATCGCCGCGTTGACACATTCTCGCCGCCTTGCCCATACTGCGGCTGCGAACAATGGCCCCGCCCTTCCAAGGGTGAGAGAGCCCTCCACGCGCAGGCAGGGACCAATGCTAAATCTGCATGAGGTCACTGAAAATGAAGAGCTTTTGGTTCACCACGACTGCGCTTGCCCTGATCGCGCCGATCGCCGCCCACGCGAGCGATGCGCCGCCGGCCGACAATACCGTCGCCAGCGACATTATCGTCACCGGCACGCGCCAGACCGGCATGCGTGCCGCCGATAGTGCCGCGCCGATCCAGCTCGTCGGGCCATCCAGCTTCCAGAACGTCGGTCAACAGGACCTGACGCAAGTCCTCGCGCAAAGCCTGCCCTCGCTGAACTTCCAGGGTTTCGGCGGCGATATGGCCAACCTCACGCTCTCCGCCGCGCTGCGCGGGATCAGCCCCAACGACACGCTCGTGCTGATCGACGGCAAGCGCCGCCACACCACCGCCAACCTCGCCGTGCTCGGCGGATCGGCCTTCTCGGGTTCGGCCACCACCGATCTCAGCTTTATCCCGGTCGCCTCGATCGCTCGCGTCGAAGTGTTGCAGGACGGCGCCGCCGCACAGTACGGCTCTGACGCGATCGCCGGCGTGGTGAACATCATCCTCAAGAATGCCGACCACGGCGGCAGCCTCTCGGCCACCGGCGGCAGCAATTACGAGCATGGCGGCGCCACCGCGCAGACCAGCTTCAACTACGGCACCAAGCTGGGCGAGGACGGCTTCGTCAACGCCACCGCCGAGTACAAGTTCCACGATTGGACCCAGCACGGCACCTGCGACCGCCGCTATTACAGCGCCACCTGCGCCGTTACCACCACCAACCCGGTGATCGCCGCCGGCCTCGCCGGTGCGCCTAACACGCCGGACGTCAACAAGATCAACGGCGACGCGCGCTATTCGCTGATCAATTTCGTGGTCAATGCCGGCTACAACCTCGGCAGCCACGCCCAGCTCTATGCCTTTGCCAGCTATGGCGATCGTGTCGCCAAATCGTTCGAGAACTATCGCAACGGCGCCAAGGTTTCGGGCAAGACGACCGGCGGCACCACTGTCTATCCGCTGCCCGACGGCTTCGACCCGATGGAAAGCATCCGCGAGCAGGACTTCTCCGCCACCGCCGGTATCAAGGGCGACGTCGCCAACTGGAACTACGACTTTTCCGGCACTTACGGCCGCGATTCGGTTGCGCTTTACACGCTGGATTCGGCCAACCCGACGATGTTCTCGTTGCTGCAATCGACCAGCGCCACCGCGCTCACCGGGCTTCAGCGCAATTTCTATGACGGCCACCTGATCAACAGCGAGTGGACCGGTAACGCCGACTTCACCCGCGATTTCAACGTCGGCCTGGCCAAGCCGGTGACGCTGGCCTTCGGCGGCGAGTATCGCAAGGAAACCTACCAGATCACCCCGGGCGAGTATTCGTCCTACATCGATGGCGGCGCGCAGTCCTATCCCGGCTTCGCCCCCACCGATGCCACCAAGCAGGGCCGCAAGGCCTATGCCGGCTATATCGATCTCGCCGCCGATCCGCTGGCCGGGCTGCATGTCGATGTTGCCGGGCGGTACGAGCACTATTCGGACTTCGGATCGGTGTGGACCGGCAAGGTCAACGCGCGTTACGACTTCTCGCCGGCCTTCGCGCTGCGCGGCACGGTGTCGAACGGCTTCCGCGCGCCGACCCTGGCCGAGGAATTCTACTCGTCGGTCAACGTCGGCCCGGGCACCACGTTCGGCCAGTTGCCGCCCAACTCCTCGGCGGCGCAATTGCTCGGCTTTGCCAAGCTGAAGCCTGAAAAGTCGACCAACTTCTCGCTCGGCTTCGTCGCCCATCCGGTGTCCAAGTTGCAGATCACGGTCGATGCCTATCAGATCAAGATCCGCGACCGCATCATCGCCTCGGGCAACATCTACGGCTTCAACTCGGCCTACAAGTCGAACAACGGCATCGTTTCGCAGGCGGTGCAGGATGCGCTCGTCTCGCGCGGGGTATCGCTGGCCGATGCCACGTCGTACTCGGGCATCAACATCTTCACCAACGGCGCCGACACCCGCACCCGCGGCATCGAGGCCACCGCCAACTATGCCAGCGACTTCGACGACCTGGGCCATGTCGACTGGACCCTGGGCGTCAACTACAACAAGACCGACATCACCCGGGTCTCGGCGCTGCCGTCTGCCGTCTACAATTCCAGCGCCGGGCAGACCAGCCTGCTCACGCAATACGCGATCGATGGCCTGACCACGGCCACGCCGAAGATGAAGATCATCGCCAACGCCTTGTGGACGCACCACCAGTGGTCGGTGAACCTGCGCGAGACGATGTACGGCCCGACCAGCCAGCACCTGTCGAACGACGGTTCGGGCACCGGCACCGCACTGACCATGGTGGACGAGAAGATCGGCACCAGCTTCATCACCGACCTCGACGTGGGCTTCAAGCTGACCAAGATGATCCGGTTCGATGCGGGCGCCAACAACCTGTTCGACAAGCAGGCGCCCACAGTGCCGACGGTCAACGGCCGCCCGGTGACGAACAACGTGTACAACGCGCCGGTGGGCTTCACACCCTGGGGCATCGACGGCGGGTTCTACTATTTCCGCGCGACGCTCAACTTCTGACCTCCCGGCACCCGGCCTGCCGCGCAGGCCGGGTTTCGCGGTGGGGCACTGGGCGATCGCCCGATGCCGCGCCGCTCCGGACGCCCGGCGATCGGGCAGCGATTGGGGGCTTTTGGCTCCCGGTTGCCGGGCGTTCCGGTCCAGTTTGATGATGGCGCTTGCGGGCTTATGCTCACGCTTATGACAAATCCCCTCGATCGGGCGGCGCAAGCGCTGGCCACCGACCCCGCCGTTGCCGAACGACTGGCGCGACCGCTTGTCGCGCAGGCGCCGGCCGATCCGCGCCCGCAACTGATCCTCGCCTCGGCGTTGCGGCGGCTGGGCCGTGCGCGCGAGGCCTTGCCGATGCTGCGCGCGCTGGCCCAGCGGTGGCCGCGCGCGGCGCGCACGCGGTATGAATTGGGGTTGTGCCTGGGGCTGACGGGCGATGCCGCCGGGGGCCGCGATCAACTCGATGCGGCGGTGGCGCTCGATCCAGCGCTGACCGAAGCATGGGCGGCGATCGCCGATGCCGCCTTCGCGGTCAGCGACCACGCGCGTGAGCGTCAGGCGCAGGCGGCGCTGGCGCGGCTGGCTTGCGCCGATCCGCAGGTGGGACGTGGCGCGGAGCTGGTCGCGCTGGGCCGCCACGCCGATGCGGAGCCGGGGTTGCGCGCCTATCTCCTCGCCCATCCGGACGACGCCGATGCGGCGCGGCTGCTGGCGACCTGCTATCTAGCCGCGCGCGCGCTCGACGGCGCCGAGCAATTGCTCCGCCATGCGCTGACCCTGCGCCCGGATTTCGCGGCGGCGCGGTTCGATCTGGCGCATGTGCTGTTCACCCGCCATCAGGCGCAGGAGGCCCTCGCCGAACTCGCACCCCTGCTCGCCACCGATCCCGACAACGCCGCATGGGCGAATCTGGAGGCCGGGTGCCGCGCGTTGCTGGGCGACGAAGCCGGATCGGTGGCGATCCACCGCCGCCTGACCGCCCGCTTCCCCGACAACGCCGAGATCGCGGTCAACGCCGGCCACGCCCTGCGCACCAGCGGTGATCGCGCCGGCGCCACCGCCGCCTATCGTCGCGCGCTGGCGCTGCGTCCGGGGGCGAGCGAGGGGTGGTGGGGGCTCGCCAACCTCAAAGTCGGCGCGATGGACGCCGCCGACGAGGCCGAAATGCGCCGCCAATATGCCGCGCCGCAACCCGCTGACGACCGCATGCGCCTCGCCTATGCGCTCGCCCGCCGCTGCGAGGACACCGGCCGCGCCGCCGAGGCCTTCCCCCTCTATGCCGAGGGCGCGCGGCTGGCCCACGCCAAGTTCGCCACTGTGCCTCGCGACTATGCCGCCGAGGCCGAGGCTACCGCGCGGCTGTTCACCCCCACATTCCTCGCCGATCACGCCGGCTGGGGGGCGCAGGACGATGCGCCGATCTTCGTGGTCAGCCTGCCGCGTTCCGGCTCGACGCTGGTCGAGCAGATCCTCGCCAGCCACCCGGCGATCGAGGGCACGATGGAGCTGCCCTATATCCCGACGCTCGCCGCACGGATCGAGGCCGAGGGGGGCCCCGAACGTCTCGGCCGCGCCACGCCGGCGGAGATCCGCGGCTGGGGCGAGGCCTATCTGGCGCAAACACGGGTGCATCGCCGGCTGGGCCGCGCGCGGTTCATCGACAAGATGCCGAACAATTTCCGCCACATCGGCCTGATCCGCCTGGTCCTGCCCAACGCGCGGATCATCGACGTGCGGCGGCATCCGATGGCGGCGTGCTTCTCGTGCTTCAAGCAGCTGTTCGCCGAGGGGCAGGCGTTTTCGTATGATCTGGGCGATCTGGGGGCGTACTATCAGCATTATCTGGCGCTGATCCGCCACTTTGCCATCGCCGCCCCCGGCGCGGTGCACACGCTGGTCTACGAGGATCTGGTGGCCGAGACCGAGGCGCAAGTCCACGCCCTGCTGGCGGCGGTCGGCGTGCCGTTCGATCCCGCCTGCCTGCGCTTTTTCGAGAACGACCGCGCCGTGCGCACCGTCAGTTCAGAGCAAGTGCGCCAGCCGATCTACCGCTCGGGCCTCGATCACTGGCGCCAGTTCGAACCGTTCCTCGGGGATCTGGCCACGGGCCTCGGCGATGCGCTCCACGGGTGGCGCGCATGACCGGGCCCGCGTGTCGGTCAGGGCTTCTTGGCGGCGATCGCCTCGATCTCGATCAGGAACTGCGGCGCGGCCAGCGCGGCCACCTGAAACGCCGAGCGGGCGACGGTGGTGGGGTTGTCGGGCGTGTCGAAGAATTCCTTGAAGCCGGCGTTGGCGCCGGCGAAGTCCAGCTTGCCCAGCTTGGGATCGGGCGCGATGAACAGCGTCAGCTTGACCAGATCGGACATCTGGTAACCCTGCGCGGCGAGGATCTTCTTGATCTTGCCCAGCGCGCTGATCGCCTGGGTCTTGGTGTCGCCATAATCCTCGATCGTGGTCGCGGTGGCCATCGTCTTGGTGGGATCGATCGGCGAGGCCAACTGGCCCGAGAGATAGAAGATCTCGGTCCCGGCGGCGACCTTGGCGCCATCGAGGATCAGCGCCTTGGGGTTGCTGCGGATCTTGGTGACCTGGGCATGGGCCGGGGCCGCTGCGCCCAGCGCGAGCGCACCGGCGGCGATCAGGAGCGACTTGAGGGGGGTGTTTTGCGACAGCACGGGTGCGTTCCTCAAAAGTTGCGGGGCGCCGGGATCAGCGCCGGGTGGCGGATGCGCGGCCCGGCGGGGATCGCCCGGCCCGGATCGCGTTGGGCCAATGATGACCACCCCGGCGGAAAATGCAAATGTAAAATTGACGTATATTGGAATTTTATTTTACACGACTAAATATAACTTCGATAAACGACACCTATTACCGCAGATCCAACAATAATGGAGCGAGCGTGCTCATGCGTAAAGTGACAAATTCCCCGCGCCTTGGCCTGGGTGCACTGGCCGTCGCCGGACTGACACTTGGCATGGCCACGCTGGCCGGCGGCCCCGCCAGCCACGCCCAGGACGCCCCCGGCAACCCGATCAGCGCCCAACCCTCGGCCGAAGGTCAGCAGCTCTACGAACAGATCTGCCAGGCCTGCCACATGGCCGATGCCAAGGGCGGCGCGGGCGCGGGCACCGGCGTCCCTGCCCTGGCCGGCAACCCGCATCTGGCCGACAAGACCTTTGCCATCACCACCGTCCACGAAGGCCGCGGCGGCATGCCGCGCTTTGCCGGCATGTTGACCGACGCGCAGATCGCCGCCGTGCTGACGTACGTGCGCGGCCATTTCAACGCCTACCCCGATCCGGTGACCGAGGCCGATGTCCAAAAGGTCGCCAGCACCCCCGTGTCCAAGTCCGATTGCAACACCTGCGTGCACTGAGAAGGATTTCCCCCATGCTGAATGACATCGTGCCCCAGACCCGCCGCGAGCTGCTCTCGCTGATCGGCCGCGCGGGCGGCACTGTCGCCATGTACCAGGCGATGACCGCGCTGGGCCATGCGGCGGACACCCAGTTCACCGGGCCGCCGAACCTCTCGGGCGCGCGGCCGGGGGCATCCGTGCTGGTGCTGGGGGCGGGGCTGGCGGGCATGCTCTCCGCGCTGGAACTGACCAAGGCGGGGTACAAGGTGCAGATCCTGGAGTTTCAGGGCCGCACCGGCGGGCGCAACTGGACGCTGCGCGGCGGCGACACGCTGCGCGAGATCGGCGGGGCGACGCAATCGGTGGGCTTCGCGCCGGGCAATTACCTGAACCCCGGCCCATGGCGGATCCCCTATCACCACCGCACGATCCTGCACTACTGCCGCGAATTCGGGGTGGAGCTGGAGCCCTTCGTCCAGCTCGACACCAATGCCTACGTCCACCGGCAAAAGGCGTTCGGCGGCAAGCCCCAGCGCTATCGCGACCTGGCGGTGGACTTCAACGGCCATGTCGCCGAACTGATGACCAAGGCGCTGAACACCGGCGCGCTCGACACCACGGTGACCAAGGAGGACAAGGACAAGCTGTTCGAGGCGATGCGCGACTGGGGGGCGCTCGACAAGAACGGCGCCTATGCGACCTCGCTCAAAGTCTCGGAGCGGCGCGGGTTCGACAAGGCGCCCGGCGGCGGCGTGGGCGGCGCACCCACCCCCTCCATGATCAACCCGCTGTCGGATACGCTGGACAGCCAGGTATGGAACCAGATCGGCTTCTACCTCGAATACGTGATGCAGCAGACCATGTTCCAGCCCAAGGGTGGCATGGGCAAAGTCGGCGAGGCGTTCACCAAGCAGGTCGGCCACATGATCCGCCTGAACACCAAGGTCACCAAGATCGAGCAGGGCGAGCACGGCGTCAGCGCAGCGTGGACCGACACCAAAACCGGCCAGACCGGGGTGGCCAAGGCCGATTTCATGGTCTGCACCATCCCGGCAAGCGTCCTCTCGCAGATCGACATCCAGGTCTCCGACGCCAAGAAGGCGGCGATAAAGGCAATCCCCTATGCCAGCTCGGTGAAGATCGGGTTGGAGATGAAGGACCGCTTCTGGGAGGAAAAGGACCACATCTACGGCGGGCACTCGTTCACCGACCAGCCGATCACCCAGCTCTCCTACCCGACCATGGGCTTCTTCTCGAAGGGGCCGGCAGTGCTGCTCGGCGCTTATGCGTTTGGGCTCGGCGCCTATATCCTCACCGGCATGACGCCCGAGCAGCGCATCGCCGCCGCGCTCAAACAGGGTTCGGTGTTCCACCCGGAGGACTACGAACGTTCGTTCTCAAACGGCGTGTCGATGGCGTGGAGCCGGCAGGAGTGGATCATGGGCTGTTGCGCCGAATGGACCGACCAGACCCGCGCCGCGCACTATCAAGACCTTGCCTCGGTCGACGGGCGGATCGTGTTGGCGGGCGAGCATGTGTCCTACTACGGCTGCTGGCAGGAGGGGGCGCTGCTCTCGGCGCTGGATGCGGTGGAGCGGCTGCACACGCGGGCGCTGTCGGCATAGAAGGTGAAGGGGTGAATGCGAGGGGCGTTTGATACGCCGATTTCTCAAGAGAAATCGGTTGGCCCCTCGCGCTCCCATAACTTGTCCACGCTGCGCCATGCCCGCCGCGTCGCACCACGCGGCGAAGCCGCAATCATTATTCCGCTTCGCGGGTCAGCACAGCATTGCCGGCAAGTGCGGAGCAAGACAGGAACGGGGAGCGCGAGGGGTTTGCCCCTCGCATCCACCCTTGTTCTTAAAACAATGCGAAGCATCATGCCCAAACTCACCCACCGCATCGCCACCGAAGCCGACATCCCCGCACTCCACGCCGTGATGGCGCGGGCGATTGCCGAGCTTCAGTCCGATTTCCTCACCCCAGCGCAAGTCGCCGCCAGCACGCAGGTGATGGGGCTCGACAGCCAGTTGGTCCGCGACGGCACCTATTTCATCGTCGAGATCGATGGCCAGATCGCCGGCATCGGCGGGTGGAGCTTCCGCGCGACGCTCTATGGCGGTGACAAGAGCCTGGTCGCGCGCACGCCCGAAGTGCTGGATCCCACGCGCGATGCCGCCAAGATCCGCGCGATGTACACCAACCCTGATTTCACGCGGCGCGGCATCGGGCGCGTGGTAATCGGCCTGTGCGAGGATGCCGCCCGCGCCGCCGGCTTCACCCGCGCCGAGATGATGGCGACGGCGGCCGGGGTGCCGCTCTATCGCGCCTGCGGCTATGAACCGGTGGATGCCCCGATCGCGGCGGATGTCGATGGCGTGGCGGTGCCGCTGATCCGCATGGGCAAAGCCTTGTGAGTGGTACGGGCGACCGGACTCGAACCGGTATGAGCAAGCTCGACGGATTTTCGTACCACTTCGGCTTTCGCCGCCACCCCGGTGGGGTGTTCGTGGTCTGGACTATCCCTTCACCGTGGCGCGCGAAGGCGCTTTAGGTGCTGCCCGTCTAGTCTCTACACCTTCGCGCCTTTTGGGGCGCGCTTGGCTCGGGATCGCCATCTGACAGGTTTCCCCGAATTTGAGCAGTTCTGCACCCGGTGTTTCCACCGGGGCACTCAAGTGTTTCCAAGTCCGTTGCGTCTACCATTCCGCCACGCCCGCACTCGCCCGACGCATAGCGAGGGGCAACGGCTTGGGGAAGAGGGGGAATTCAGACGTTCAGCTTCGCCCGCATTTCCTTGCCCGGCTTGAAGAAGGGCACGCGCTTGCCCGGCACTTCGACCGATTCGCCGGTGCGCGGGTTGCGGCCCTTGCGGGCGTTGCGCTCACGCGTGGAGAACGCGCCAAAGCCGCGCAGCTCCACCCGGCCGCCATCGGCCAGCCGCTGCGCGATCTCGTCGAAGAACACGTCGACGATCCGTTCGATATCATCGGCGCGCAACTCTGGATTGTCGCGCACCAAAGCCAACAGCAATTCGGATCTGATCACCTGATAACCCCCTGAGCCAGACGCTCCATCGTTCCACTGCGACCGTCCTGCGCTCGTCAGCCGGGCCCTGTTCCGGGCGCTTTATCGGCATGACACAATTTGCGAATGACAGAAATCCCCAGCCAGCGCAAGGTGTTCCACGCAGCTAGCCCAGCGCCAGCACGTCTTGCGGGGCGATACCCAGCCGCGCCATGCGCGCCCGGATCGCCGGCCACTCCTCCGCGAAGAACCGCTCACGCTCCGCACCGCGCAGTTTCGCCGCGGCACCCTCGGCCACCAACATGCCTACCCCGCGCTGCACCGTGACCAGGCCATCGAGCTGGAACTGCTGGTACGCCTTGGCTACCGTCAGCGGATTGGCCCCCTGCTCCGCCGCCAACGCCCGCACCGAAGGCAACCGCGCACCCTCGGCATACGTGCCGTCGATAATGGCGGCGGCGATCAGGTCGCGCAGTTTGAGGTACACAGGGCGACCGGGGTTCGACATGGGTGAAACGGTGCCATAACACAGCGCAGCACGCAAGGGTTGGGGTGGATGGGGCGAAGAAGGGGCCTCCGGCGGGCAAAGGGCGGGGGCCCTTTGCAATCCCGGTCCTTTTTCTGGGGTGGGGGCCGGCTGGCGTGGTGCGAGAACAGATGGCGGGTTTTGAGGGCCGCTGCGCGGTAGGAGGATGACCGCAACGTCGAAGGGGGAGCGGACCTAACGGCGCGAGGGCGAATGGCGTTCGCAAAGCCAAATCAAGAACACCCATGCAAAAAACAACGGGGCGGAACCGAAGTCACCGAACCGCTTTGACAGAAAAATACACAGGGGCGCCACAGTTGCAATCATTGCGACGGGATAAACGACTCCTTTCCAGTGCGCTGGCATGTAGCTCCACATCACCCGAGCGAACCAGATTTCTCGCCCAGCATCATTGAACATGCGGCGCGGTTGAACCTGTAACCATTGAGGTTCGTCGTTCCTATGTGGGGGCAGTTTCATGAGATCATTCTGAACGACCCGCGCAATGTCCGCAACGGCGTCGTGACCGGAGCGTACGGTTTGAGGACGAGGACGCACTTAACTCGACCCCAAGAAAGTCATCGGAGCGCGAGGGGCGTGCCCCTCGCATTTCCCTTTTCCTGAACCCCTCGCGAAGCGCCAGCCACCCCCCATTTGCCAAATCCGCGCAACCCGTTAGACCTCTCGCCATTGGCGCAAGGCGCGCGCTGGCGGCCCCGGACTGGCCCCGCGCGCACCCAAGGCGCGACAACCATCCGGAGCGCCCGACAAGGCGCCCGAACGAAAGACCCGCGATGACGACATCGACGTTCGACCCCGAAACCCCAGCCGTGGATCGCGGCTGGTTCGGCCACCCGCGACAACTGGCGCGGCTGTTTTCCACCGAGATGTGGGAGCGTTTTGGCTTTTACGGGATGCGCGTGTTGCTCACGCTCTATCTCACCAAGCATTTCCTGTTCAGCGATACAGTGACGACCGGGCTTTATGGCGGGTTTACCGCGCTGGTCTACCTGACGCCGCTGATCGGCGGGTTGGTGGCGGACCGGATGCTGGGGGCCAAGCGATCGGTCAAGTTCGGCGCGCTGGTGATGTCGGTGGGGTATTTCACCTTGTGCTTTGGCGGGCCGACGGCGGCGCCGAATGCCACCTTCGATGGGCACACTTATCCGGTGCAGATCGTCAACGGCTATGACCGGCCGACGAGCACCGGCGAGGAGCAGCGCTACGTCGTGATGCCGGCGGGCAAGTTGAAGATCCACGGCAATGCCGATGGCTCGATCGACCTGCAGCGCGCCGATGGCTCGATCGCGCGGCATCTGGTGAAGGATGGGCTGGTCTCGGGCGGGATCCGGCCGGCGTTCTACACCGCGCTGCTGGTGCTGGGGCTGACGCTGATTACCGTGGGCAACGGGTTCTTCAAGCCGAACATCTCGACCATCGTCGGGTCGCTCTATCCCGCCGGGGATACGCGGCGCGATGCGGGGTTCTCGATCTTCTACATGGGGATCAACCTGGGGTCGCTGTTTTCGCAGTTGCTGTGCCCGGTGCTGGCCGACCATGTCGGCTGGTGGGCCGGGTTCGGGCTTGCCGCGATCGGCATGCTGGCCTCGTGGGCACTGATCCAGTTCGATGGCGGGCGGCTGGCCGGCCATGGCGACCGGCCCGAAGGCGCCAACCCCGCGCATGACTGGCGCGTTTGGGTGGGATCGCTGGTGGCGGTACCGGTGGTGTGCCTGTTGCTGGTCAACCTGATGGACTATGTGAAGCCGGCGGCGGGGAGCGGCATCGTCGGCTACCTGATCAGCCTGCCGATCATGGGCAAGGTGATGTTCGCCACGTTCACCATCGCCGTCCCCGGCATCTTGATCTGGAGCCGCAAGAACGGCAGCCGGCAGGAATTCCAGATGATGTGCGCCGCCATGGTACTGGTGACGTTCAACACGGTGTTCTGGACGCTGTTCGAGCAGGCCGGCTCCTCGCTGACGCTGTTTGCCGACCGCAACACCGACCTCCACGTGACCAGCGGCTTCTCCATGAGCGCGGGGCAGACGCAGTTCTTCAACGCGATCTTCATCGTCATCCTCGCGCCGATCTTCAGCATTGTCTGGCAGGCGCTGGGCAAGCGCGGGCTGGAGCCTTCTATCCCGGTCAAGTTCGGCATCGCCCTGTGCGGCGCGGGGGCGGGGTTCCTGCTGCTGGTGTTCGGCGCGCGGTTCGCCGGGCCGGATGCGCGGGTGGCGCTGGGGTGGCTGGCCGGGCTGTACTTCGTGCACTCGGTGGCGGAGCTGTGCATCTCGCCGGTGGGGCTGAGCATGATCACCAAGCTCTCGATCGCGCGGATCGTCGGCATGATGATGGGGGTGTGGTTCCTATCCATCTCGGTGGCGCAGTATGTCGCCGGGATGGTGGCGCAGGTCGCCAGCGTGCAGACCGTGGGCGGTGAAGTGACCAACCCGCGGTTGAGCCTGGAGACCTATGTGGGGGTGTTCACCACGATCGGGTGGGTCGCCGTCGGGATCGGGGTACTGTTGCTGATCATCGCGTTGCCGTTGCGGCGGTGGATGCATGGGGTTCGGTAAGGGTTGAAGGAAGGGTGTGCGAAGGAAGGGTAGATGCGAGGGGCTAGCCCCTCGCGCTCCCCCAACGTTGTCAGGATCAGCTTGGGCCGGCAGCGTTGCGCAAGGTTGCCGCGCCGCAGGCTTTATGGCGGCTTCGCCGCACGGCGCATGATCGCCGGTGAGCGCAACATGGACAAGGAATGGGGGTCCGGGGGGCTAGACCCCCGGCCGCCGGAGGCCCCTTACTCCTCCGCGCATTCCCCACAACGCCCGCGCACCTCGACAACCGGGCGGATATCGGCAAACCCGTTGGCCCGCGCCGCCGCGACCAGCGCACCGGTCAAGCGGTCGTCATCGAGATGCTCTGCCCGGCCGCAGACGTCACAAATCAGGAAAATGCAGTCGTGCCGGCAGCCGGGGTGGCTGTTGGCGACATAGCCGTTGGCGCTCTCCACCCGCCGCGCGAGGTTGGTGCGCACGAACAGGTCGAGGATGCGATAGACGCTGTTGGCCGCCACGCGCTTGCCGCGCAGGGTGGAGACGCTTTCCGCGACATCATAGGCCGAGGCCGGGCGCGGGCGCTCGACCAGGGCGGCGTAGACGTCGGCGCGCATCTCGGTCCATTGCTCGCCGGCGTTGGTCAACGCGTTGCGTGCCGCATCGACGAGAATCGTACCGTGAAGCTCGTGGTGGAGGTGTTCGCCCATGGGGGGGATATAGCGACGATCCGGCGCGGCGGAAACCGGGACCTTCAGCTCCGCGCCGCGCGGGGCACATACAGCGCCGGGAACAAGCGCTTAAACGCCGCCAGCTTGGGCGCATCCCAGTAAGCGACATAGGGGTTGTCCGGGTGATCGGCCATGAAGTTCTGGTGATAGCCCTCGGCGGGGAAGAAGCCTTTGTCGGGCGCGATCACCGTGACAATCGGCGCCCCCCAGCTGCGCGCCGCCGAGAGTTGGGCGATGTAGGCAGCGGCCATCTGGCGCTGCGCCGGTTCCAGCGGCACCAGCATCGAGCGGTACTGCGTGCCGGTGTCGGCACCCTGGCGGTTGAGGGTGGTGGGATCGGTGATCACCGAGAAGAACACGCGCAACAGGTCGGCATAACCGATCTTCGCCGCATCGTAGGTAACGCGCACCGATTCGGCGTGGCCGGTATCGCCCTCTTCGATGCGCTCGTAATGTGCGGTGGCGGCGGCACCACCATCATAGCCGGCCACGACGCGGGTGACCCCGCGCACATGCGCGAACACCCCGGCCACGCCCCAGAAGCATCCACCGGCAAAGACCGCCTGATGGAGGCCGGGGGCTTCGGGCACAGCGGCGGCGGCGGGGGTGAGGACGACGCGTTCCTGCGCCAAGGCCGGGGCAGCGGCCAGCGCCGCCCCCAGTAGCACGGCGACGCAGGGAAGGCGCCGCCGGCGGGTCATCGCGCCTGGCCGACCTGCGCGGCGGGGGCAATGTGCGCGGTGGCGGTGGTGCCGATGCCGCCCATCACCGCGCAGATCGCCATCGAGGCAATCCCAAAGCCGATGGCGAAAGAGCGGAAGAGGTCGCTTTTGAAAATCTGCATGGTCGTTTTCGAGCCCGCTGAGTCGGTCTGTGTCGTTCCCCTACCGCGCTATATGGGTGGGGGTTGCGGAATTGCCAGTGATCAATGGTAACGCCGTGGTTACACTGTGGCAGGGCGCGCCCGGCGCGCGATGAAACACCGCCCGCCGGGGAACATTTGCCCTGTTGTCGGTGGCTTGGATCAGTGGCGGAAGTGGCGCATGCCGGTGAAGATCATGGCCAGCCCGGCCTTGTCGGCGGCGGCGATCACGTCCTCATCGCGGATCGAGCCGCCCGGCTGGATCACCGCCGTCGCGCCCGCTTCGGCGGCGGCCAGCAGGCCATCGGCAAACGGGAAGAACGCGTCCGAGGCGACCGCGCTGCCCTGGGTGCGCGGGGCGGCCCAGTTGTGGGTCTCAGCGGCCTCGGCGGCCTTGGCGGCGGCGATGCGCGAGGAATCGCGGCGGTTCATCTGCCCCGCGCCGATGCCGGCGGTGACGCCGTCCTTGGCGTAGACGATGGCGTTGGATTTCACATGCTTGGCGACGGTCCACGCGAACAGGCAGTCGTTGAGTTCCTGCTCGGTCGGCTGGCGCTGGGTGACGACTTTCAGCATGTCCTGCGTGAGCTGGCCGTTATCGCGTTGCTGCACCAGCACGCCGCCGGCGATGATCTTGGTCGTCAGGCCGCCACGGTGCGGATCGGGCAGTTCACCGGTGAGGAGGAGGCGCAGGTTCTTCTTCTTGGCGAAGACGGCGCGGGCGTCGTCATCGGCATCGGGGGCGCAGACGACTTCGGTGAAAATGCCGCTGATCGCCTCGGCGGTGGGTCCATCCAGGGGCCGGTTCACCGCGATAATCCCGCCGAACGCCGAGACCGAATCGCAGGCCAGCGCCGCCTCGTAGGCCTCGACCAGCGTCGACGCGGTGGCGACGCCGCAGGGGTTGGCGTGCTTGACGATGACGACGGTGGGCGCAGCGTCGCGGAACTCGGCGCAGAGTTCCAAAGCGGCGTCGGCGTCGTTGTAGTTGTTGTAGCTGAGTTCCTTGCCCTGCACCTGCGTGGCGCCGGCGATGCCACGGATGTGCGGGCCGGCGGGCAGGTACAATGCCGCCTGCTGGTGCGGGTTTTCGCCATAGCGCAGTTCGGTGACGAGCTGCGTGCCCATCACGCGGGTGGTCGGGAAGGTCTGGCCCTGATCGACGGTGGCGAACCACTGGCTGATCGCCGCGTCATAGCCGGCGGTCAGCGCATAGGCCTTGGCAGCGAACAGGCGGCGTTCCTCCAGCGTGGTCTCGCCCTTGGCGACCGTTGCGTAATCCGCCGGATCGGTGACGATGGCGACATGCGCGTGGTTCTTGGCGGCAGAGCGCACCATCGAGGGCCCGCCGATGTCGATGTTCTCGATGATCTCGTCGCGGTCGGCGCCCTTGGCCACCGTCTGCACGAACGGATAGAGGTTCACCACCACCAGATCGATCGCGCCAATCTCGTGCGCGTTCATCGCGGCGACGTGCTCGGGGTTGTCGCGGACCGCCAGCAGCCCGCCGTGGACCTTGGGATGCAGCGTCTTCACCCGCCCGTCCATCATCTCGGGGAAACCGGTCAGGTCCGAGATGTCCATCACGGTCAGGCCCGCCTCACGCAGCGCCTTGGCCGTGCCGCCGGTGGAGACCAGTTCCACGCCCTTGGCAGCCAGCGCCTGCCCCAGTTCGACCAGACCCGACTTGTCCGACACCGAAAGCAGTGCGCGGCGGATGGTGACGGTATCGGTCATGGCGGCGAGTCCCTTGCGTGATGATCTTTGCCGGGGGCCATAGACGGTTTGGGGGGTTTTGGAAGATGGGGCGGGATGAAGGGAAGGGTGAATGCGAGAGGCACGCCCCTCGCGCTCCCGGGACCTGTCCACGTTGTGTCCGGCACGCTGCGGGGCGCATAGGGGCTGGATCTTAGCGCGCCATCTATGGGTTGCGCCGCCGCGAAGCGGCAGGATTGAAGGCGGCTTCGCCGCAAGCGCCGGATGGCGGGCATGGCACGAAGAACATGGCCGCGTTGCGCAACAACGCCGGCCCAAACTGCCCAAGACACGTTGAGGGAGCGCGAGGGAGCCGCAGGCCGGCGAAGCCACCTGTCCCTCGCATTCACCCTTCTACCCCACTTTCTTCAACAACCACCCGAACGACTCGCCCCCGCGCGAAACCATCCCCTGCAAGACCAGTTGCTGCACCGGCACCGGGCGGCCATCGCCATCGGCCCAGATGCTTTCCTCGATCGCCACCTCGCCCCCGCCCGAGCGGAACTGCCACCAACTGCCGTCGGGCAAGGCCAGGCCGACGCCCTGCCCATCCTCGCTGCGGGTGGCCTCGATCCCGGCGCCGAGATGAAAGCGGATGGCATAGCCCACCATCCCGCGCTTGCCCTTGCGCCCGGTGGGGAGCAGCACGTCCTCGCCGCGCAGTTCGGTGCCATCGTCGCGCAGGATCAGGATGCGGCGATGCGTCAGGCCATAGCGCGCGACATAGCCGTCGTGGCTGGCCTCCAGCCGGGTGGCGCCCCAACTGGTGCGGGCGCCGTTGGTGCGGGTGGCATCGCCATCGATGGTGCGGCGGTCGAACTCGATCTCGTCCACCCCCGCACCCAACGCGCCGTTGATCAGCACCGCCGTCGAGTTGGCATCGTCCAGCACCAGCGTCGAGTGCGCCGCCGTCGCGCGCAACCCCTGCTCCAGCCGCACCGGCATCAGGCCGCCCGCCGCAGCCGCCCCGCCGCAATTGACGATGACCCGCTGCCCCGCATGGCTCAATTCAAACGCCAGGGTCGATGCGCACCCGCTGCGCGCATGACGCGCCAGTGGCGGCGGCGCGGCATCGAACTGCAACACCGTCTTGCCGGCAGAGATCCGCTGATACCCCCACTGGCGCACGTCCTTCAGCGGCCGCGCGCGCACGCCGGTGGCGGCGATCAAATCGGCCACGACATCCGCCCCCATCGCCCATCCGCCCTGCCAGTTGCCCAGCGTGCCATCGCCATGCCCCAGCGCCAGCAACGGCGGCACCATCAGCGCCAGCATCGCCTCCAGCGCGGCGGGGGGCTCGCGCCGCACCGCGCGGTAACAGGCCAGCACCCGCACGGTGCAGGCAATCGCCTCCATCTGGAGCAGCGGACTGCGCGAGAACACGCCGCCATCCTCGCCGATCAACTCGCCGAGGCAGCGCACCATCCCCGCCTCGCCATAGAGCCGGCGCGGCTTGCCATCGGGCAGCAGCAGCCCCGCCGCCACGATTGCGCACCACCCGGCAAACGCGGCCGAGGCATCCTCGGCCCGGCCGACATTGCGATCGAGCCAGCGCGCCGTCTCGGCCATCATCGCCAGAATGCGCGCGCGCAGGGCCTTGTCCGGCCCGGCCAGCAGCAACGGCCCATGCACCAGCCAGCCCAGCAGGCGGTGCCCGGTGTTGTCCACACTCCATGCGCCGCCCTTGGCCGGGCGCGCGGGCGGCTTGGGATTGGCGGCCAGCCAGGCCTGGACGATGCGCTCGGCCACCGGCACCACCGCCTCGCGTGCGGCGGCGGCCTCCAGGTCGGCCAGCCAGCGGAAGCCATGGACCACCCGCTCGACCGGCGGGGTCAGCCGGCCGATGCCGGCGAAATCGATCTGCGCGATCGGCACGCGCAGGCCATTGACCAGGAAATGCCCCGCGCGCAGCGCCGTACCGGCGGCCTTCTCGCCCGCCACCGCGCCATCCACCGTGGCCAGCAGCCGCGGCTTGCCCGGCCCGCGCAACGGCGCGCTCAGCGTCGATCCCGAAATGCCGATGCGATAGGCCAGCCGGATCAGCCGCTCGCCCACGCCGAGCGCGGGGGGGGCGATATCGGCCAGCACCAGCGCGCGCGCCGGCTCGATCACCCGCGCACTGCGCCCCACGCGGCTGTCATCCACCACCAACGTATCGCCCAGCCCGTCCTCGGCCGCCAGCGGCACCGCCGCCGCGCCCTCCACCGGGCGCCCGGTCACGGTCCGGGAGGCCGCCATCGCCGCCTCAGCCCTGCTTCAGTCGGGCGATGTTCGCGGCATAGTGCTCCGGCCCACCCCGGAAGCTGGCCGATCCCGCCACCAGCGCATCGGCCCCGGCGGCGACGCAACGCGGCGCGGTCACCGCATCGACCCCGCCATCGACTTCCAGCCAGATGTCGCGGCCGGACTTGTCGATCATCTTGCGCACCGCCTCGATCTTGCGGAGCTGGCTCTCGATGAACTTCTGCCCGCCGAAGCCGGGGTTGACGCTCATCACCAGCACCAGGTCGATATCGTCGATCAGGTAATCCAGAGTCTTGGCGGGCGTCGCCGGGTTCAGCGCGATCCCCGCCTTCTTGCCCAGCGCGTGGATCGCCTGAACCGTACGGTGGGCGTGGGGGCCGGCCTCGGGATGGAAAGTGATGTGATCGGCGCCCGCCTCGGCAAAGGCCTCCAGATAAGGGTCCACCGGCTCGATCATCAGATGCACGTCGAAGGGCTTGTCCGAATAAGGCCGGATCGCCTGCACCAGCATCGGCCCGAAGGTCAGGTTGGGGACGAAGTGTCCGTCCATCACATCGATATGGATCCAGTCGGCGCCGGCGGCGTCGATCGCGCGAACTTCATCACCCAAACGGGCGAAATCGGCGGAGAGAATCGAAGGAGCAATCAGCGGCATCAAGCTTCCCTGTCCCGGGACAAAGCGTGGGTGCGGCGCCGGCGCAGTCATCGCGCCAGCCCCAGCGTGAACCCCACCGCTTACGCCTCGCCGCCCCCACCAGCAAGGCGCGTGCGCCGCATTTTCCACATGCCCCCGCCCGGTTCGGCACATCTGTGGCCCGTCTGCGCGTGAAAAACACGCTTTTGGCGGACCCCGCGACAGGTTTGGAACATTCCATCGTGAAACCGCCGCAATTGTGGATTACCCGCGCCGCGATGTCGATCTTGCCCCACGCTGTCCGCCGCGCGATCCTGCGCACCATGATGCTGCCGGCGTTCGCCTGCGCGCTGGCCCCGGCCGCGCTGGCCCAGCCGGCCGCGCCCGCCGGCTGCACCGGCCCGGCCAGCAACACCTGGCTGAAGGTCGTGATCTCGGGGGTGCGCAGCTCCGCCGGGCTGGTCGCGGTCACGCTCTATGCCGATGATTCGTCGCGGTTCCTGGTGCATCACGGCTCGCTGTACGTGGGCCGCGCGCCGGCCACGCAGGGCACCACCGAGACCTGCATCTTCGTGCCCCGCCCCGGCATCTACGCGCTGGCGATCTATCACGACGAGAACGCCAACCAGAAGTTCGACCGCACGGGGCTAGGCCTGCCGGCCGAGGGCTATGGCTTCTCGAACAATCCGGGCACGCTGTTCGGGCTGCCCAGTTTCAGTTCGGTGCGGATTCAGGTGCTGAAAAGCGGCCTGAGTTCGCACATCCAGCTCAAGTACCCCTAAGCCGGGGTATAGATCGCCGGCAGATAGGCAGGGGCCTCGGCCTCGGCCAGGGCATGGGCGCGCGGATCGTCGACATCGATCCACCATGCGTCGGGGCCATCGCCGATCTCCATGGTGAAGGCGCGGCCGGCGTCGGCCAGCCGCTGCATCCCTTCGGAGAGGCTGCCCGCCGCGCCGTCGGCAATCGCGGCGGCAATCGCGGCGGCCAGTTCGGGCGTGGCGAGGAAGGCGCCGCAATCGCAGGCGTCATAGGGCGCGATGGTCTTGCCGATGGCGGTGATGCGGCCCCCGGCATCGGTGCGCACCCATGTCGCGTCATCGGGATCGATGCGGGGATCGTCGATCCGCCGGTCGATCGCCAGCGTCACCCCGCGCCCCGGCGCGCCAGTCAAAGCCAACCGCCGCAAGATCGGCCCGGCAAAGATGTGATCGGCCATCATCAACAGATAGTCGCCGGCGATCCGCTCTGCCCCCGCCATCACCGACCAGCCGTTGGGCCGCGACCAGTCCGCCAGCCGCACCGCCTCCACTGGCACCCCGATCCGCGCCGACAAGCCGGGCAGAAACGCCTCCAGCCGATCTGCCTGATGCCCGGTAACCACCACCACCTTGCCCGCGCCGGCCGCCACCGCCTGCCGCGCGCCGATCTCGATCAGCGGCACGCCAGCGATCGGCGTCAACGGCTTGGAAGGCGAAAGGTCTGCCAGGCGGCTGCCATAGCCGGCGGCGATGATGAGAGCGTCCATCCGCGCTGGTTAGGCGGGCTTGCGCCCGAGGGCAATGCCGTCAGCGCAGCCAGCGCCACCCGGCCCAGATCACCCCCGCCCAGAGCGCCCCGCCACCCACCAGCATGATCGCCAGCCGCACCGGCCAGGGATAGGGCGCATCGGCATCGACCAGCGGCGCAGGCAGATCGGCGGCGGGCGCATGCTTGCGCGCCGCGCCATGCGGCGCAAAGCGCGTGGCCTGCGGCCCGACGAAGTGCGAGGCCTGCGGCCCGGAATCGCGATCAGCGTTCATCGGCACCCTTTCCGCCGCTTCATACCATGCAAATCGCCCGGATGCGAGCGCCGGCGCGGCAATCCCGGCGATAACCGCGCGCACAGTCCAGCCGGTTGCCCGCCGAATCCGTAGACTTACGGGGCGATCGGCAGCGCAGGCAGCTCGGCGGTGGGCAGCGTGGTTCCCATCGCGACGGCCAGCGTCGGCGCGATCGCGCGCATGTCGACGGTGCCCAGATCGCGCCCGCGCGCCACGCCCGGACCCATCAGCAGCAAGGTCGAGCGCATCCGCGCATCGCCGGGCAACCAGCCGTGCATGCCCTTGTACGGCGCAGGCGCGATCACCAGCGGCAGGTTGGGGCCGCGGAACGGGATCGCCATCACATCGGGCGCCAGATCGAGGTAGAAATCAGCCTGCGGATTGCCGCCGCCGCGCACGATGGCGGCATGATCGATCACGCGCGCGATGCCGTTGGCCGGATCGGCGGCCAGCTTGGCCAGCACGTCGCCCACGCGCGTGCGCAGCGCCGCGTCCTCGGGATGCGCCAGCACCACCGCGATCGATCCGCCCGAGGCCCATGGCACCGCATCCCAGCCGGTGATCTTCCACCCGCCGGTGCCCGGCCCGGCATCGGCACCATGGATCAACCCGGCATCGATGAACGCCCGCCACAGGTACAGCCCCCGATCCACAGCGGCAAAGCCATGGTCGCTGACCACGGCGATCACCGCATCCGGGTGCGCCACCTGCTCGGCGGCGATCAGCCGGCCGACGAGGCCGTCGATGGTTTCCAGCGCGGCATGGCTGGCGGGGGTATCGGGGCCGGCGTGATGCTGGGTGGTGTCCAGCCCGGTCAGGTAGACGGTGAGGAAATCGGGATGATGATCGGCGATCAGGCGCAAGGCGAACCGCGCGCGGGTCACGTCGCCCGGCACGCTGTCATCGATCCCGCGCGCATAGGGGCCCTCCTTCGCCACCAGTTCGGGCAACAGGCCGGGGGTGGCCAACGCGGCCAGATCCTTCTCGTCGTCGGGATGGCCGGTGTGCCAGATCTGCGGCAGGTTCCAATCGATGCTCGCCGCGCCGACACTGACCGGCCAATGGACGTTGCCCACGGTCAGATGCGCGGCATGGGCGGCATCCCACAAGGTCGGCACGCGGATATCCTGCGCATACCACATCCAGCCTTCGGCGTTGATCTGCAACGGATCGAAGCTGTTGTTGTTGACGATGCCATGGTGCGCGGGGGTGGCGCCGGTGATCAGCGTGGTGTGGCTGGGATAGGTCACCGTCGGCAACACCCCGGTCACGCCATCGGCATAGGCGCCATCGACCAGGAACCGCCGCAAGTTGGGCACGGCCAGCCCGCGCTGCGGCGCCTCCAGCACGTCCCCCGGGCGCAACCCGTCGATCGAGATCATCAGCACCGGATGCGCCTGCGCCGCGCCGGCGGCAAACATCAACGCGGCAGCGGCCAGTCCGGAACGCAGCAGGGTACGGGCGGGCATGTCGGGCTCCTGTGACGGGGGGCAGGGCGGGCGCCCTGAATAGCGTAAGTTCACGGCTGGTGCGCGCGCGATGTTGCATCCGCGTGACGATCGGCCAACACATGCAGCGGCACCGGGCTCAACGGCTCCAGCCGCGCCGCCGCCTCCAGCACCGCGCGCATCGCGGCCGAACGGCGCTGGTCCGCGCGGCACACCACATAGCCGGTGAGCAGCGCCGCGTCGGGCTGGCAATCGGGGCGCAGCGCCGCGATCCGCGCATCGGGCGGGCACTCGGCCGAGAAGAACAGGCTGACCCCCATGCCGATCGCCACCGCCTCGCGGATCGCTTCGCGGCTGTGGAGTTCGATTGTGCGCGCCGGACGGACATCGTGCGCGGCCAGCAGCGACTGCGTGGCCCCGCGCGTCTTGGAGGCATCCTCGCGCGTCAGCAGGCATTCATTGGCCAACGCGGCCAGGGGAAATTCATCGGCACCGGCGAGCGGATGGGTCGCGGGCACCACCACCTTCAGGTAATCGACGAACAACGGGCGATAGGCGAAGCGCGTGTCGATCTGGGGATCGCTGGCGATCACCACGTCGGCATGCGCCTCCAGCAACTGGGTCAGTGTGGTGGCGGAATTGACCACCTGCACCTCGACGCTGAGACGCGGATCGGCCTCCAGCAAGGCCCGCGCCAGCAACGCGCCATAAGGCGGCGAATCCGAGGCGATGCGGATCGAGATCGTCTCGGCGGCGGGCTCGTCGCCCAACAGGTCCGAGATCTCGTCCGATGTCGCGAACATCCGCCCGGTCAATGCCAGCAGCTCGCGCCCCACCGGGGTCAGGTGCAGCGGCCGGCGGCGCCCCTCGAACAACATGCGCCCGTGGCGGTGTTCCAGCGCCTTGATCTGCTGCGAGAGTGTCGGTTGTGAAATATTCAGCCGGCGCGCGGCCCGGCTGAAGCTGCGTTCGGTGGCGACGGCGTGGAATGCCCGCAAGTGTTGATGATTGACGGACATGACAGTTTGGCAACCTTGTCGACGTTGTGCGACTGCGGAACAGAATGCGTCAGAATAATGACATATTGATGACAATCCACCCCCTAATATAGACCCGATCAATAATGGCCTTTCAGATTATATATTTGTCCGAAGAACCCCCGCCCCTGTATAACGCACCGCAACAAGGAACCCCGGTTGCCGCATGAGGGCTGTGCCCGGGATGTTCGTTCTAACGGGGGCAACCATGCGACATTCGACCAAGCTGCTGACGGCGCCGCGCGCCGCTTTGCTCGCCACCTGCGCCGCCGGCGCGCTGTTCACTGCGGCGGCTCATGCCGCCGATGCGCCGGCCCCGGCCGCACCCGCCGCCGATACCACGCCGGTCACCGCCGACATCGTCGTGACCGCCACGCGCCGCAATGAATCGATCCAGAGCGTGCCGATGACGCTCCAGGCGCTGTCGGGCAACGCGCTGTCGCAGCTCAACGTCACCACCTTCAATGACCTGTTGAAGTTCACCCCCAACGTCACATTCGCCAGCAACGGCCCCGGCCAGGGCGCGATCTTCATGCGCGGCCTCTCCACCGGTTTCGCCGGCAACCAGTCATCCGGCACGATCGCGCCGTTCCCGAACGTAGCGCTGTACCTCGATGATCAGTCGATGCAGTTCCCGGCGCGCAACGCCGACGTCTACATGGCCGACATGAGCCGCGTCGAAGTGCTGGAAGGCCCGCAGGGCACGCTGTTCGGCGGCGGCGCAGAGGCCGGCGCGGTGCGTTACATCACCAACAAGCCGGTCATGGACCGCTTCGAAGGCCACTTCGAGGGCAGCGTCGGCGGCACCGTCGGCGGCGCGCCGAACGGCTCGTTCTCCGCCACGATCAACATCCCGGTCATCTCGGACAAGCTGGCCATCCGCGCCACGATCTATGACGACCACCACGGCGGCTATATCGACAACGTGAAGAGCACCTTCACGCGCAATGCCTCGGATCCGGGCAGCGTCGGCTACGGCTTCGTGCCCACCGCCGCCAACCAGTCCAACGCCGGCCAGTACAACAACTATGCGCTGGCCCGTAAGAACTTCAACCCGGTCGACTATCAGGGCGGCCGCATCGAGGCGCAGTGGGACATCACCCCCGACTGGAACCTGCTGGTCACCGAAAGCTATCAGAACCAGGACGCCGAGGGCAGCTTCTCGACCTATCCGATCGGTTCGGACGGCCAGAAACTGGGCACGTTGCAGACCACGGTGTTCACCCCCGAATACAACAAGGACAGCTACTGGAACACCGCCTGGACGGTGAACGGCAAGATCGGTGACTGGAAGGTCGTCTACACCGGCGCCTACATGAGCCGCAAGATCACCGAGCAGCAGGACTACTCGAACTACTCGCGCACCGGCGGCGGCATGTACTATCAGTGCACCGGTTCGGCCACCGGCTTCGGCAAGGGCGCGACATACTGCTACTCGCCGGTCGCCTATTGGCACGACAAGATCAAGAACACCCACCAGAGCCACGAGTTCCGCGTCTCCTCGCCGGAGAACAAGCGGATCCGCGTGATCGGCGGCGTCTACTACGAGAAGTTCCATATCTCGGATGTGATGAACTTCGATTACGAGACGATCCCGAGCTGCACCACCTCGCTGATCTCGCAAGGCGCGGCGTGCTCGGGCGTGGTCTCGACCTATCCGGGTTCGACCGCCAACAACCCCGGCACCGAGCCCGCCGGCGCCGCCTTCGGCGAGGATACCCAGCGCGGCTACGACCAGTTCGCCGCCTTCGCCACGGCCGATATCGACATCCTGCCGAACCTGACGCTGACCGGCGGCACGCGCTATTACCACTACAAGGAATTCGAGGTCGGCTCGCAGTTCCAGACTTATGCGGGCAACTGCTATGAAGTGGTGGTCTGCGCGATCGCCGGCGGCGGCAACCACAGCATCGATGCCGACAACGATCACGTCACCTACCACGGCTTCAAGAGCAAGGGCACGCTGACCTGGAAGCCGGCCGACCGCACGCTGGTCTACGGCACGTTCAGCCAGGGCTTCCGCCCGGGCGGCTTCAACCGCCGTGGCTATTACGTGCTCAACGACGTGAACGGCGTGCCGCAGTTCTTCCGCCCCAAGAGCTATGCCCCCGACAGCCTGACCAACTGGGAACTGGGCCTCAAGACCGACCTGCTCGACCACAAGGTCACGTTCAACCTCTCGGCCTATTACATGGTCTGGCAGAACGTGCAGATCGGCTTCTTCAACCCGGCCGGCGGCTTCGGCAACACCAGCTTCGTGACCAACGGCGCCAACTTCCACGTCAAGGGCCTCGAGGCGCAGTTCGTGGCGCGGCCGGTCGATGGCGTGACCATCCAGGGCGGCGCGACCTACAACAAGAGCAAGCAGGTGACCACGCCGTGCCTGCCGGTCAACAATCCGCTCTCGGTCAACAACGGCCAGTGCCTGAAGACGTACTACTCGGGCACCACCGCGATCAACGTGCAGTCGCCATTCGGCAACGCCGGTTCGGAACTGCCGTACAGCCCGAACGTCCAGGCCGATATCCGCGCCCGCTATGAGTGGAATGGTGGCGCCGACATCAAGTGGTTCTCGTCGATCGGCGTGGGCTACACCGGGCCGACCTACAACCAGCCGGCCACCTACCCGACGCAGTCCCTGTGCGGCAGCGCGACGATCCCCTGCACCACCGTGCTGCGTTACCACATGTCGGGCTATGCCATTGCCGATGCCGCCATCGGCATCAGCCGCGACGAATGGAAGGCGTCGATCTTCGCCGACAACTTCACCAACTCGCACGCCTCGACGTTCACCTCCTCGGCGCAGTTCATCAAGTCCGAGGTTCCGGTGCGCCCGATGACCTACGGGGTGAAGTTCGCCTACGACTTCAAGTAAGCTACAAGACCGAATGACCCAGACCGCCAGCGTTGCCCCCGCCACCCCGCCCCAAGGCCCTGCCCCCACAACGGGGCCGGCCGGGGCGGGGATCGAGGGCGCGCGCGCGGCGCTGGCGCACGGCGATCATGCCGGGGCGCTGAGCGGCGCGGCGGCGGTGCTGGCGCAGGATGCGGGGCACCGCGATGCGCTGTTGATCGCCGCTTCGGCGCGGCGGCATATGCAGGATACCGAGGGCGCGCTGGCGATGCTGGCGCGCCTTTCGGCGTTGTACCCCCAGTTCAGCCTGATGTTGCAGGAGCGCGGGCTGTGCCATGTGGCGCGGCGCGATGCCCCGGCGGCCATCGCCGACCTGCTGGCGACGGTGACGATCAACCCGGCCTTGCCCCATGCGTGGAAGATGCTGGAAGGCCTTTGGCGGATGACCGGCGATGCGGCCAACGCCGCGCTGGCCGCCGAACATGCCGCTACCTTGCGCACCCTCCCGCCCGAGGTGATCCACGCAACGTCGTTGTTTGCCGACGGCGATCTCGATGCGGCGGAGGCGCTGATCCGCCCGTTCCTGCTGACGCGCGGTGATCACCCGGAAGCGATGCGGCTGCTGGCGAAGATCGGCCTTGCGCACGATGTGCTGGACGATGCCGAACTGCTCTACGCGGGGGTGCTGACGCTGGCCCCCGATCACCATGCGGCGCGCGGCGAATATGTCGAGACGCTGCTGAAGCGCCACCGCTATGCCGCCGCGCGCGAGGCTTTGGCTCCCTTGCTGGAGAGTGCCGCCGCCCACGCCGGCCACCGCCAGCAGGCCGCGACCATCGCGGTCGGCCTTGGCGAGCATGATGCCGCCATCGCCATCTACCGCGCCTTGCTGGCCGAAACACCGGCCGAGGACACCGTCCGCGCCGCCGACATCAACCTCTGGCTCGGCCACGCGCTGAAGACCGTGGGCGCGGTGCCCGAGGCGATCGCCGCCTATCGCGAGGCCACGCGCCTGCGCCCCGATTTCGGCGATGCGTGGTGGAGTCTGGCCAACCTCAAGACCTTCCGCTTCACCGAGGCCGACATTGCCGCCATGGAGGTAGCCCCGGCCAGCGGCGCGGATCGCGTCGCGCTCGATTTCGCGCTGGGCAAGGCGCTGGAGGATCGCGGCCATGCCGATGCCGCCTGGGCCCGCTATGCTGCGGGCAATGCCGGGCAACGCGCCGCCAGCCGCTATCGTCCCGAGATCATCGAGACCAACACCCGGCTGCAACAGCCGGTCTGCACGCCCGCGTTCTTTGCCGCGCGGGCCGATTGGGGCGCGCCCGATCCGACGCCGATCTTCGTGCTGGGCCTCCCCCGCGCCGGCTCGACGCTGATCGAGCAGATCCTCGCCAGCCACCCTGAGGTCGAAGGCACGCAGGAACTGGCCGAGATCCACCGCATCGCCGGCGACCTGCAAGGCCGCGACCACGATGAGGCGAACCCGCGCTATCCCGGCGCGCTGGCCGATCTCACCCGCGACGAGGTCCGCGCGCTGGGTGAGCGTTACCTGGCCGAAACCGCGCCGCACCGGGCGCTGGGCCGCCCGTTCTTCATCGACAAGATGCCGAACAACTTTCGCCACATCGGCCTGATCCGCCTGATCCTGCCGAACGCGAAGATCATCGACGCGCGCCGCAACCCGATGGATTGCTGCTTCTCCAACCTCAAGCAACTGTTCGCGCAGGGGCAGGAGTTCACCTACAGCGCCGAGGACATCGCGCGCTATTACCGCACCTACCTCGACCTGATGCGCCACTGGGACGCGGTGCTGCCCGGCCATGTCCTGCGCGTGACCAACGAGGACGTGATCGACGATCTGGAGGGGCAGGTCCGCCGCCTGCTCGCGCATTGCGGCTTGTCGTTCGATCCCGCCTGCCTCGATTTCCACCGCAATGCCCGCGCCGTGCGCACCCCCTCCAGCGAGCAGGTCCGCCGCCCGGTCAACCGCGACGGGCAAGGGGCATGGCGCGCGTTTGCCGCGCACCTCGGCCCGCTGGAAGCCGCGCTGGGCGATGCCCTCACCACCTGGCGCGATTGAAAGACCCACGCGATGCTGCCGACCACACCCCTCGGATCCTATGACCTCGCCGTTGTCGGCGGCGGCGTACTGGGGCTAGCGCATGCCTATGTCGCCGCCCGCGCCGGCAAGCGCGTCGTCCTGATCGAGCGCGAGGCCCGCGCCAACATGGCCTCGATCCGCAACTTCGGCTTCATCACGGTGACGGGGCAGGAGCGCGGCCTGTCATGGCGCCTCGCCCGCCGCACACGCGACATCTGGGCCGAGATCGCGCCGCAGGCCGGCATCGCCGTCCACCACGCCGGGCTGATGATGACGGCGCGCTCGGCGGAAGCCATGGCGGTGATCGAGGCCTTCCTCGCCACCGAAATGGGCGAGGGCTGCACGTTGATATCGCCGGCCGATTTCCGCGCCGCCGCGCACGGATTGGGCGGCCCGGACCTCCAAGGCGCTCTGCTTTCCCCCCACGAACTGCGCGTCGAATCGCGCGACGCCATCCCGCAACTCGCCCGCTGGCTGGCCGAGGCCCAAGGCGTCACCATCCTCCCCGAAACCGTGGTGTTCAGTGCCGAGCCCCCGCGCCTGCAAACCTCGCGCGGGATCATTGAGGCCGCCGCCACCGTCGTCTGCCCCGGCACCGATTTCTCCACGCTCTACGCCGATCGCATCGCGTCCTATGGCCTGCAGCGCTGCCGCCTGTCGATGCTACGCTTGGCCGATCCCGGCTTCCGCCTCCCCGCCGCGCTGATGAGCGACCTCGGCCTGGTCCGCTACGCCGGCTACGGCGCGTTGCCGGAGGCGCGCGCCTTGGAGGCGAAACTCCGCGCCGAACAGCCGCGCCATTTTGCCAACGGCGTCCACCTGATCGTCGCGCAAGGGGGTGACGGATCGCTGATCGTCGGCGATTCGCACCACTACGACCACCTGCCCAGCCCCTTCGCCCCCGCCAGCGCCGAGGACGATATCCTCGACGAATATACCCGCGCGCTCGGCACCCCGCCGCCCGTGACCGAGCGCTGGACCGGCGTTTATGCGGTGGCCAAGGACCGCACCTTCCTCGTCGACACCCCCGCCCAGAACGTCCGCGTCGTCATCGTCACCAGCGGCACCGGCGCCTCGACCGGCTTTGGCATCGCCGAACAGGTGCTCGCCGATCTCCTCGCCATCCCCACCGGAGCCTGACCCCATGACCACGTTTCCCGTGAAAGCCGTGATCTTCGACTGGGCCGGCACGATGATCGATTTCGGCTGCATGGCCCCGGTCGAGGCGCTGCGCGACACCTTCGCCGCCGCCGGCGTGCCGCTGACCGACGCCGAGGCCCGCGCCGACATGGGCATGGCCAAGCTCGACCACTTGCGCGCCATCCTCGCCAAGCCCGAGGTCGCGGAGCGTTGGCACACCGCCCGTGGCCACGCCCCCGGCGAATCCGATGTGCAGGCGCTCTACGCCGTGCTCGAACCGGCGATGGAGGCCGCCGCCGCCCGCGCCGCCACCCTCATCCCCGGCGCCGCCGATGCCTTTGCCGAACTGCAAGACCTCGGCATCAAGGTCGGCTCGGGCACCGGCTACACCCGCGCGATGATGGCCCCGATCCTCCCCGCCGCCGCCGCGCAGGGCTACGCGCCGCAAGTGGTGATCTGCGCGGGCGAGACCCACAGCGGCCGCCCGTCGCCGCTCCCCGCCTGGGCGGCCATGGTCGCGCTGGACGCCTGGCCCGCGCGCGCCTGCATCAAGGTCGATGACGCCGCTGTCGGCATTGTCGAGGGCGTCGAGGCCGGCTGCTGGGCCATCGGCGTCGCGGCCAGTGGCAACGGTGTGGGGGTCGATGCCGGCACGCTCGCCGCCATGCCCGAGGCCCAGCGCGAGGCCGCCATCGCCGCCGCCGCGCACATGCTGGTCGAGGCGGGCGCACATGTCGTGATCGACGACGTCTCGCAACTGCTGCCCGTCGTCCACGCCATCGCCGCGCAGATCGCTGCGGGCGAGTACCCCCACGTGCTCGACACCGGCGCCCCGCTCGACGCCGGCACGCTCTGATGGCCAGCGCCGCCCTGCCGCCGCCCACCGGCCTTGTCGCACGGGGGCAGGCGGTGATGGCCAAGGCGCCACCACTGCTGTTCGGCCTGTTCGCCGGGCTCATGGCGTTCGGCACCTATTTTGCGATGTACGCCTTTCGCAAGCCGTTCGCGGCGGCGGAATATGCGGGCGTGGCCCCACTCCCCGGCGGCGTGGACTTCAAGGTCGCCTTGGTGATCGCGCAAGTCATCGGCTATGCTCTGGCCAAGTTCATCGGCATCAAGGTCGTCGCCGAACTGCCGCCGCATCGCCGCATCGCCGGCATCGCGTTGCAGATCGCCGTCGCCGAACTGGCGCTGGTGGGCTTTGCGCTGGTCCCGGCGCCGTGGAACGTGGGGTTCCTGTTCATCGACGGCCTCGCGCTCGGCATGGTCTGGGGCATGGTGTTCGGCTTTGTCGAAGGGCGCCGCCAGTCGGACCTGATCGGCGCGATGCTCTGCGCCAGCTTCATCCTGTCCTCGGGCGTGGTGAAATCGGTGGGAAGCTGGGTGTTGCTCAGCCACCTCGCCAGCGCCTTCTGGATGCCGGCGGTGACGGGCCTGCTGTTCGTGCCGGTGCTGCTGGTCTGCCTCGCCGGCCTCGCCATCCTGCCCCCACCCAACGCCGGCGACCGCGCCGAGCGCGTCGCCCGCGTGCCGATGGACGCCGCCGCCCGCGCCCGATTCCTGGGGCGGCATGGCGTGGGTCTGGCGCTGCTGATCGTGATCTATGTCGGCCTCACCGCGCTGCGCGACTTGCGCGACAACTTCTCTGCCGAGATCTGGAGCGATGTCGGCCTCGGCGGCCGCGCCGACCTGTTCACATGGTCTGAATTGCCCACCAGCATCGCCATCCTGCTGATCCTCGCCTCGCTGACGCTGATCCGCGACAACACCCGCGCGCTGGCCGCCAACTTTGCGCTGGTCGGGCTTGGGCTGGCGGTGGCGGCACTCGCCTCGATGAGCTTCACGGCCCACATCATCGGCCCGGTGGCGTGGATGATGGCGCTCGGCTTCGGGCTGTACCTCGCCTACACCCCGTTCAACGGCATGTTGTTCGATCGCCTCGTCGCCGCCACCGGAGAGGCCGCCACCGCCGGCTTCCTGATCTATGTGGCCGATGCCAGCGGCTATGCCGGCTCGGTCGCACTGGTGCTGGTGCAGAACTTCGCCGGGCTGCACCTGCGCTGGGCCAGGTTCATGGAGGGTATCAGCGAGATCAGCGGCGGCGCCGGGCTGATCCTGCTGGCGCTGGCCACCCTGTGGTTCCTGCGCGGAGGCCGCCGTGACGCTCGATGACCTCGCCGCGCTGTTCGCCAGCCCTGCCATGGGGCTCAACTATGGCGAGGCGCTGTCGATTCGCGATCACATGCTGCAATGCGCGGCGCTGGCCGCCACCCGAGGCCTGCCCGATGCGCTGATCGCGGCGGCGCTGCTCCACGATATCGGCTGGGCCCTCCCCACCGGCGAGCCCGACCACGAAACCAGCGGCGCCGACCTCCTCGCCGGATTGTTCGGCGAGGCCGTGATCGCCCCCATCCGCGCCCACGTCGATGCGAAGCGCTGGTTGGTCGCGAACCGGCCGGGATACGGCGCGCGGCTCAGCATCGAGTCGCGCCGCACGCTGGTGCTGCAAGGCGGGCCGATGGATGAGGACGAAAGCGCCGCCTTCGCCAGGGCTCCGTGGTTTGCCGAGGCCATCGCCCTGCGCGAGATCGACGACCACGCCAAGGATCCCGAAGCCGCCGCGCCGCCGTTTGCCAAATGGCGGCCAATGTTGGGGCGGTTGGTGGTTGGGGTTTAGGGAAAAGGGCGAAGGCCGGGGGTCACAACCCCCGGACCCCCATGACTTGTCCACGCTGCTTGGGCCCTGCAACGTCACGCAACTTGGCGAGGACGTACGCGCTGCCTGCACCGTCGAGCGCCTGCGGCGAAGCCGCCATAGTAAGCCTGCGGCGCGGCAACGTTGCGCAAGGTGGCTGGCCACCTCTGACCTCGACAAGTTATGGGAGCGCGAAGGACCAACCGATTTCTCTCGAGACATCGGCACGCCAAACGTCCCTCGCCTTCACCCTTCCTGCTTCTCCCGGGGCGCAGCCAAAGCCATCCCCGCCAACGCCTCGCAACCCGCACCCGCGACGCCGGCCAAAGCCCCCGCCTGCACCGCGCGATAGCCCCCCAGCACATCCCGGCCAAAATCGGTCAACCGCGCCCCGCCCGGCCCGGGCGATGCCCGCACCAGCGGCTCCGCCCAGCAGCGGTTCATCGCATCGACCAGCAGCCACGCCCGGCGATAGCTCATCCCCATCGCCCGCGCCGCCGCCGAGATCGACCCGGCAGCGGCGATGGCATCGAGCAGATCGGCCTTGCCCGGCCCCATGGCGATCTCGTCGCCCACCATCAGCCGGACGTCGCACTTCACGCGCATGGGATCAGTCGCGGCCGAACCACATGCGGCGGAACTCGGGCTGGCGATCGATGAACTGATGCTTCAGCGCACCCAGGATGTGCACCGCCACCAGCGCCATCAAGATCTTGGCCGAGATCGCATGGACCCCGCCGAACACATCGTGCCAGTGGTCCTTGCCGGCATCGGTCATGCCGTTGAAGAACGGCAGGCGGAAGAACGGCACCGTGCCATAGAGCACCAGCGGATGGCTGGCGGCGGCCTTCCACGCCGAATCGTGCAGCCAGCCCGCCAGCGGCACCAGAAACATCAGCAAATAGAGCAAGTGGTGGATGCCGGTAGCCAGCTTGTGCTCCCACCGCTTGGCGGGCAACAGCGGCGGCGGCGTGTGCCCCACGCGCCACAGGATGCGCAGCAGGAACAGGCCGATCACGGTGATCCCGATCGACTTGTGCAGCTCGATCGAGGCGCGGCCCGGACCGTGGGCATCATCCCACACCAGATTGGCCACCCACAGATTATAAAGGATGCCCACCGCGATCAGCCAGTGCAACACCACCGCTACGGCGGAATAACGCGTCTTCATCTATCCCGATCCTTTTCCCAAACGTGCGCTCGTCACGGCCGTATGAAGCCGCTAG
>Ga0302157_10000448_pt1 | contig 54509 bp, 44 predicted proteins | sample I_Bog_N3_3_FD_193502 | JGI IMG/M metagenome (GOLD analysis project Ga0302157, IMG submission 193502) | Peat permafrost microbial communities from Stordalen Mire near Abisko, Sweden - I_Bog_N3_3 | ecosystem: Environmental > Terrestrial > Soil > Wetlands > Peat | place: Sweden: Abisko, Stordalen... | reverse complement strand
AGGAGGTGATGGAGGAGGAGGTGATGGAGGAGGAGGTGATGGAGGAGGAGGTGATGGAGGAGGAGGTGATGGAGGAGGAGGTGATGGAGGAGGAGGTGATGGAGGAGGAGGTGATGGAGAAAGGAAGCTTCCTCGCTCGCTTCTCGTAGCTAACGCTCAGCCGTGCGGAGCGAAGGTCACCGGAACACGGCGAGCTTGTGCCAAGCCGCGCCACCGTCGCTTGTCGCGTACAAATAGGTGTCGCCGCCGCTGTCGTTGGGCGCACCGAAGAGGATCCAGGCGTCCGTGGCGTTGAGGGCTACCGTCTCGCGCCATCTATACGCGTAGGGCAGTTGCTGCGAAGCGGTCACGGATCCCTGCCGACTTTGTACCGCAGGGAAGGAATGGATCTTCCACGACACTCCTCCGTCGCGGGTCGAACCAAAAGTGATGCGGCCGATGTCTTCGTCCGTGGCCGTGAACCACGCCGTCGCCGGCGACGCCAACGTCAGCGACCATGCACCGGACTCAGATTGCACCGACAACGGCCCACCCGGGTAAGTCGGGATCTTCGGGCGGGCCACGCGCATGTCGCTTGTCGATCGCAAGACATCCAGCCAGGACCGACCTAGGTCAAGGCTGCGAACCAAGTCGAAGGTGGCAGGGAGGCGCATGTCCATTTGTCCTACAGCTTGCGAGATCAAAATCCAGGCCGCCTTTCCCTCGCACCCGGCGACTGTGACGCTGTTTTGGGGCTTGTTGGGTTCGACTCCGGGAGGCAGGACCGTCGATGACAGCGCCAGCCTCCAAGTTCGGCCACCGGTTGTGGTCACGAACACCGCATAGCGGTCATCGCGGCTTGCCACAGCCCACCCAACTCCCTCGTCGGTAAAACAGACGCCTGCCGGCTGACCGTCTCCTATGGAGGCGTTGGAAACGGTCCATCCCGGCGGGAGCCATAGCGGCTGCCAACTTGTGCCTCCATCAGAGGTGACGGACAGGCTTTGGCTGCCGACAGAGACCAGACCCGCGCTTGGCGACCAGAAGTCGGTTCCCAACGCGCCACCGGCAACGGGGTGCAAGAGAGCCTGCCAGCTCTCGCCACCGTTGACGGTTCGCACCAGCTCACCGTCGTCGACGGCGAAGCCCACTCGGCTGTCGATGAAGTCGAGATCGTCTGCCGTAGAGTTCGTCCCCAGTCTTTTGACCCACGAGTGGCCACCGTCGCTCGAGGTCACGATTCCGACCGCGCCGGCGCCGACCGCCAAGGCCGGACTGACGATCTGAATCGTCGAGACGGCTTCGCCCGGCGGCGACCACAGTTCCTTCTCGGCATTCGAGATGGTGGCGGACTCCGAACTCCACGTATGGCCCGCGTCGTCGGTGCGCATGGCGATGACGAGTCCGGTGCCCTGGATGAAGCCTTCGTCGGGAGAGGTGAATGACGCAGGTTGGCCGGACACAGCGATCGGCGAGCGGGTGAGCGCCCAGGTTCTTCCTGCGTCGGTGGTCTCGATGATGCCGCCAGGTGCGGCGACAACCCAGTCCGATGCGTCGACGGGGTCGAACCAGTCAGCTGGTGTGCTCTGGACTGGCAACGCGTGCGTGTCGACCATGCCGGCGATCCGCCACGTCCTTCCCATATCGAGCGAGCGTTCGATGACCAACCGGGAGGTTCCGACCGATACCGGCACGACGATGGTGGTCCCGTGTCTGGTTGGAATCACACTTGGCGCACCGACATCGGTTCCTCCCCGATCGAGCACGGCCCAGCGGCCCCATCCCCCGGCGGGCGCAGGCAATGGTGACGAGGCCCAGTTGCGACCTCCGTCACGGGTGCGCCACACGAGCGGCCGGGCCGCTCCGGCGTCGCAGTCGCCGTAGGTCCACCAGCCGATATCAGCGGTCGCGAAGGCGATGTGCGGGGGGCTGAACACCGGACACGCGCTGGCATATGAGGGCAGTTCGACTGCCTGCGGGGGCAGGCTCGTTGGCGGAAGCTGGCTCCAGGTGCGCCCGCCATCGTCGGTTCGCCACCAGAGCATCGTTAGCGAACTGGCAGATCCGGCGCCGGTTGTGCCCACTGCAAGCAGCCAGCCATGTTCCGGGTCGGCAAAGTAGAGCTGATCAAAGAGCACGGGCATGAACGGCGGCGGTGCGGCTACCAGCAAGTCAGCTTGGTCCCAGTGAAGTCCGCCGTCGGATGTCCGATAGACGATCGTGGTCCCGCCCTGCTGCTCCTCCAGCGCAGCCCAAGCGTCTTCCGGACCGAGGAAATAGCTCGCCACTAGTCCGAAGTTGGACTGCGACTGCGGCGTAGAAAGAGCGACCCGCCAATGGCTCCCGTTGTCGGCGCTCCGCAGCACGACGCCGGAGCCGTTCTCGTTATTGAACGACCAGACCACGCCCCGGGTCGTTGCAAGCAAGGTTGGAGCACCACCCACTGTTGGCGCACCCTGCACGGCTCCGGCAACAGGGAGGCTGGAGAAACGACCGACTGCCACGAGCGCCAGCACGACCACGAGCGCACCTGCGATACGAAATTGCGATTGCCTTAGCACGAAAGCTCCTTGGCGCCGGTGTCGAGCCGGCACCACTGTGCCGGGCAGGGCCGGAGGTCTCTGGAAGCTCGAATAGGAAGCGAAAAAACGACTGAGCAGACTCGCGCGGTCGAGATAATAATCGCTGTTCAGCGTACGAAATGGTCGCGCCAGCGTGAGTCGTCGCCGTTTCGTCAGAAATAGCCTGGATCTCCAAGTGCGTCCTATATAGGAGGGGTCATCGGGATCGCTCCGAGAGGAGGGACGCCATGACCGCCCGAACCGGCTTCGACGCCTCACGCCAGCAATGCCTCGCCTGCTTGGTCGTTTCATGACAAGAAGAAGCTCGAGCCCACTCCTGTTCACCGTCACCGAGGCGGCCGAGACCCTCGGCATGGGGCGGTCGACTCTGTACGCCGCGATCAAGTCCGGATCGTGTCCGCTCGCCGTGACCCGGATCGGAAAGCAGATCCGTATCCCGCGGGCCGCGCTCGAGCGCCTCGCGCGAGACGGGGCATCAACAGATGGACCCGCCCGCGACGATCACGCTTCCTTGCGGGACTCTTGTCCGACCTGCGGCCGGCCATCGTCGAGCAGGCGGCCCACGAACTCGGCGGCCTTTTGGTCCTCCTCGGTCACGGCATCTGTGTAGTGGCGAGCCATGTGCACGGTCGCCCAGCCGAGCCGGGCTTGCTTTTGGCGTTCGGAGACGACCGAGTCGAGGACGGTGGCCTGGAAGTGACGAAGCGAGTGCAGGTGGACGTCACTTGCCACCTTGGCCCTGTCTCGCATGCTTGCAAAGGCATGACTCATCACATCTGGATAAGGGGGAGTTGCACCCCCGGGTTCGAAGGAGAAGACGAAGCTCGCGTCCTCGAGCCCGGTCTCGCACATGGCTGCGAGCTCGCGTTGTTCATCCCGGAGAGCGGTGAGGATCTCGACGGTGCCCGGGTCGATGCTGAGCCGGCGGATGCTCGCTCGGGTTTTCGGACCCTTAACGATCGCCCCGCCACGCGAGGCCACGATCGACTCGTCGATCGTGATCGTCCTGGCGGCGAAATCGACATCGGACCAACGCAGCGCACAGGCTTCGCCTCTTCTCACCCCGGTCGCCGTCACGACGCGGATGAACGCCGCCACCCGTGGGTCCTCGTCCGCGCACGCGCGAAGCAATGCGGCGACCTCCGTGGCTTCAGGCGCCCGCACGACCCGGTCCGCGTCCATCGACCAACTGGGAAGTTCGGTCTCTGCTACCGGGTTCGGCAGTACTCCTCCACTCCAGCGCCGTGCGAGGCGACAGGTGCGGTTCAAGACCGCCCGCGTCTGTCGCACACTCGCTTCTGCGAGGCCGTCGGCCTTCAGTTTGCGGAAGAAGCGCTCGAAGTCATAGGCGCTGAGCTCGGAAATCTTGCGACGCCCGATCGAGCGCTCGACGTGAACCTGCCAGATGCTCTCGTAGCGGCGCGTCGTAGACGGCGAAAGGTCCTGCCAACCGTTCAGCTTCCATGCGTCGAAGGCGGCGTTCAAGGTAGTGCTCGATGCCCAGATGTTTTCGGGGTCGGCCTCATTTTCCTTGGCTTGCTCGACTTGGATCACGAGGGCGGCGAGCGCGCGCTGTGCGGAACGCTTGTTGCCGGTGAAGCGCTCGTAGCGATGCTTAACCCGTCCGGACCGGTCGCGACCGACGTAGACGCGCAGCTCGTACACGTCCGGCGCCTTCACAAGTCGCAGGCTTCCCGCCACTCAGTTCCTCCGAAATTGTTGGGTGGAATGTTGGGTGGAAGGTAGCAGGCCTGAGACAGCCTTGGGAAAAAGGTACTCTGACCTGCGGCTTGATCGGTGGGCCCGGCAGGGATCGAACCTGCGACCAAGGGATTATGAGTCCCCTGCTCTGACCACTGAGCTACGGGCCCTTTCCTGAAGACAGGTTGGTGGACTGCTGTACGCCCCAACCGTGTCTTCGGATGCTACGCCTGAGGACAGGTGGCGCGAAGCAGTCGAGTGCCTCGTGCCCCGCCGGCCGGTAGCTGACTGGGTGTGTGTGTTCGGTGAGGTGGCCTCGGGCCCTGGTGCCGTTCGGCGTCCTGCAGTTGCCGCGATTGTCGCGACGCCGACGAAGGGGGTCGGTAGAGGTCCGGCTGGGGTACACGGATGGTGATTGGTTAACATCCGGCGGTGCGACATCGAGACGGCGACGGTCACCGGGACCTGTCCGTTTGGCGATTCGTCCTGTGGTGCGCGTGGGTCGTGGGTTCGCTAGTGCTCGTCGGCCTGCTGTACCTCGCGTCCGTACACGCTTATCCTGCGAGCTCGGACGGGGCCAGCGTGATCCTCGAGGGCAAGGCGTTGCTCGGGAATTTCACGCTCACCCACTGGGCTCTGTCGCTCGACTCGTTCTGGTTGGTGGACGCGCCCGTCTACTCAGTTGCCGTCCTTGTCGGCGGAGTGCATCCACAACTGCTTCACCTCGTGCCCGCGGTCATCGCCGTCGGCGTCATCGGAGTCGGAGCGTGGATCGCCCAACGCGGTCGAAGCCGGCGGAGCGGACTTGTTGCGGCAGGGACCGTGGTCCTGCTGCTCGGTCTGCCAACGCATGCCTTCGCACAGTTCTTTCTCATCGGACCATTCCATGTTGTAACGACGCTGTGGTGCCTCATCGCGTGCGTGGCGCTGCGGAGAGCTCGATTTGGCTGGGGTTGGCTCGTGGCGGTTGTATTCCTCGCGGCAGGCATGCTCGGAGACCTCCAGACTGCGGTTCTAGGAGTGGCACCGATTGCCCTTGCGGGGGTCGTTGCCGCGCTGCGGGCCCGGCGATGGAGAGCCGGTGCTCCTGCGGTCACGGCGGCACTGAGCAGCCTCGTGGTTGCCGAGCTGGTACGCCGAATCGCGCTTCTCGTCGGGACCTACACGATCGGTGCTGCCAATCCTCGGGCGCCGTTCGGCCAGATGTTCCACAACACCTATCACGTCGTCACCTGGGGGGCGGCGCTGGACGGTGTCGGGTCCCGGCCGTTCGGACTGCCGGGAGTACCGCCGGTTCTCGGGGTTGCACACGCGGTCGGACTGGGTCTGAGTGTCGTGGCGATCGTTGTCGCGCTCGTGACGATCGTCCGCTCGGTCTTGCGCTCGATTGCGCGCAGAGGCGAGCGATCGTCCTCCGCCGACGATGCGGACCCGGATCGCCGGGAGGCGGCCTGGTTCGAGGATGTGCTCGTCTTCGGCTTCTTCGGTGGTTGCGCCACCTTCGTGTGGTTTTCCTTCTCGTCGGTGTCGCCTTTCGGCCGCTATCTGACGTCCGCGGTGGTGTTCGGCTCGATCCTCGGCGCGCGCCTGGCGAGTCAGCTTGCAGAGCGCGCAAGGGTCGGATGGCCGAGAATTGTTCTGGCCGGGGTTGCTGGTCTCGTGGTTATCGGGTACGCGACGACCTTCGTGAACACCCTCACGACTCGGTCACCGACGCAACCGGCCGTGAGACTGGCGGCGTATCTCGAGCAGCACCATCTCACCAAGGGAATCGGCGACTACTGGAGCGCCTCGATCGTCACGGTTGAGTCCTCAGATTCGGTCGTTGTCCGCCCGGTAGTCACGAATTCCAGTAGTTACCACGTCGTTCGGTATACGAGGCTGTCGAGTTCGGCTTGGTACGGCGGAGGTTTCGAGTTTTTGGTCTACAACGCGACAGCTCCCTGGGGAGGCGTCGACGCGCAGTCGGCGCTGGCATCGTTTGGGCCGCCCCAACACGTGGCAGCTGTCGGTCCATACCATGTGCTGACCTGGGCACACGACCTCTCGGTACGACGTGACGGCACCTACGCGCCCCAGCCGTGGGCTCACCAGTAGCGGGCCTGCCGGTTCGCGTCACAAGGCCCGGGGCCTGCAGGTGCGCTTGACCTCGGCAGGAACCGAGATGCGGTGTAGCAGCTCCGGGGGAGAGACTCGAACTCTCAACCACACGATTAACAGTCGCGTGCTCTGCCTATTGAGCTACCCCGGAAGTCAGCGCGAAGCCTATACGGGCTGAGCGAGGTCGACCGACGACTGTCCGAGAGCCCCGCCGGACGGACCTAGAGACTCGTATCCGACCTCGACTACGACGTCGCGACGGGGGCCCGGTTGATTCGCGCTGGCGGTTCCCGGTCGCGCGATGTAAGAAAGGCGGATGCGGTTCAGGACCGGGTTCGTCGTGGGGTGTGCAGCTGGCGTCTACCTGACCAGAAAGGCGCGCCAAGTTCACGCCCCGATCGCGAGCCGCCAGCGCTCAGCACCGACATTGGAATGGGTGGGGCGCAGCAGCCCGAGCGTGCGCGCGGCAGAACTGAAGGCGGAAAAGATGCTCGCACTGGGTGACCTGGCTCGGGAAAGAGCAAGCGACCTGCTGCGCGGCCCTGTCGGGAACCTCGCTCGGGAACGAGTTGTCGCCATTTTCGAGAGCGCCGTCTCGCCGCGACGTTCGGAGGCGGCAAGAAGGACCTGAGCCGGCGCTCGGCTTCAGTCGCCTTCCACGTAGTCCCGAAGAGGGCGTGACACCATCGGGTGACGCAGCTTCGCGAGTGTCTTCATCTCGATCTGGCGAATCCGCTCCCGCGTTACTCCGAAGATCTGACCGACCTCCTCGAGGGTCCGGATCCGACCGTCGTCCAGGCCGAAACGAAGCCTCACGACTTCCTGCTCGCGTTCGCTCAGCTCCGAGAGGGCCCTCTTCACAGCCTCGTTCAGTAGCATTCGCGTGGCTGCGTCGACCGGCACCTCGGCAGTGTGGTCCTCGATCAAGTCCGAAAGGCTGAAGTCCTCTTCCTCGCTTATCGGTTGCTCCAGGGAAATGGTGTCCTGACTGATTCGCTGGAGCTCGCGTACTCTTTCGACAGGGAATTGCGTCCGTATGGAGATCTCGTCGACGGTGGGCTCACGGCCGAGTTCTTGAGATAGCTGCCGCTGGGTGCGCACAATCTTGTTGATCGTCTCGACCATGTGGACCGGGATGCGGATCGTTCGGGCCTGGTCGGCGACCGCGCGTGTAATGGCCTGGCGGATCCACCAAGTGGCATAGGTGGAGAACTTGAAGCCGCGGCGATAGTCGAATTTCTCGACCGCGCGCATCAAGCCGAGATTGCCTTCCTGGATCAGGTCCAAGAACGCCATCCCGCGATTGCGATAGCGCTTTGCGATCGAGACCACTAGTCGAAGGTTCGCCTCGATGAGGAGATCCTTGGCCTCTGAGCCCTCATGGATCGCCCGTTCAGCGGCTCGGCGTTCCTCGAAGGCAACCTTGTCCAAGGTCCCCGACGCCCTGTGGGCCGCCAGCTCCGCCGCAGCCTCCTGACCAGCCTCGATCTTGCGTGCGCAGAGAACCTCGAGCTCGGGCGAAAGCAGTGACACGCGCCCGATCTCCTTCAGATAGGCGCGAACCGGATCGGTTGCCTGGGTATCGCCATTCCCGCTCCCGACCGACATCGGAATCTGGATGACACGAGAGCGAGGCTTGGGGAGGCTTGCACCGTTCCTGCTCAGGTCGAGTGCGTCGGCCACGATTCCGTCCAGGTCCCCCACGGGCTGCTCGGCCTGCGGCGGCCGGTGGGCGTCCGCGGCGCCATTAGCCGAGCTGGTGCCGGCCGTGGGGGCCTTGACGCCCGACTCGGGGGCCTGTTCGGTCGTGCCGGTCATCTCGCCTCCAGATAGCGCTGCGACAGCCACGCTACCAATCGATTCGCGGCGTCACTCACGGCCGGTGAAGTCCTATCGGCCGTTCCCGGCTCCTGCAGTAGCTCCAGCTCGGACTTCAACCAGCCAATGGCGGCTCCGGCCGCGGCAAGCCGGGCCGTGTCGGCCTCGGCCTCGGCCTGTCTCGCATCGGCCTCGATCTCGCCGAGTGCGACCTGGGCGGCGGAGCGTGCGAGCGCAGTCACGGTCTGGTCCGGGTCAGCGTCGGGCTCGGTAACCGCGAGGCGCCTGAGCAGATCCGCCACCTCCTCGTCTGCCCCCTCTATTGCTTCATGCAGGCTCTTTGAGTTGGTAAGTGCCCTGAGTGCGGCCCGCTGTGACGGGTCGGCGAACAGGGCCTCGTTCAATCGCCCAGCCATGGTTTGCGGTTCGCGAACCGCGAGCACGAGGGCGTCGCGCCCTGCACGTTCGCCCGATGGCGTGACGCCCGAACGCCTTGGAGAGGTGGAGGCACGCGGTGCCGGCCGCGAGCCGTTCACGAGAGGATCCGTGACTTCCTCAGGATCCGGCTCCCACGGCGGTTCCTCGTCCGAGGTCCGGACCCGCCCGCCCGATGAGGGTTTGCCGGACTCGACGGGAGTTTTCCCTCCGGAAGCCGCGAAGGCCCGGACGAGCGAGTCGAGAAGCGGGCGCAGACGTTCGAGGTCAAGTCTCGTCCGGTCAGACACCGTGACCAGGTACTGATCGCGGACAAGCTCATTGGGGTGCTCGGCCACCATTGCCAGAGCAGCCTCGCCGGCGCGGGCTCTTCCCTCGCCGGTCTTGAGCTCGCTCGAGGCGAGGGCGCGTTCCACCCTGAAGGAGAGGAAGGTGCTCGCCTGCCCGACCGCGTCCCTCAACACCTGCGGCTCGCGCATGGCGATGTCTGCCGGATCACTGCCCGGGGGCAGGGCGGCGACAGCGACCTCCAGTTCGTGACGTTTCTCCCATTCATAGAAGCGGGCGGCAGCAGACTGGCCGGCCGAGTCGGCATCGAAGGCCAGGACGACGCGTTTCGCGAACCGCCCCAACAGGCGGAAGTGCTCCTCGGTCAGCGCCGTCCCACACGTGGCGACCGCTCGTGGCAGGCCAGCGGTGAAAAAGCCGATGACGTCTGTGTAACCCTCACAGATGATCACTTCGCCCGTTTGGACGATGGAGTGCTTGGCCCAATTGAGGCCGTAAAGGGTGCGCCTCTTCGAATAGATCGGCGTCTCGGGTGAGTTGCGGTACTTGGGGCCGGCCCCTTCGCCAGCACCGGGCAGGATCCTGCCACCGAGCCCGATCGCCTTACCCGTCGGATCGAAGATCGGGAAGATGACGCGACCGCGGAAGGCATCACGCAGCCCGTTTTGGCCCTGATGGGCGAGACCTGCCTTGACGAGCAGGTCAGCGGGTGCCCGGACCGCTCCCACGAGCGACCTGCCTGCCTCAGGTGCCCATCCCAGGGTGAACTGGCGCACGGTATCGCCCTCGTAGCCCCGCGACCGCAAGTACTGCCTTGCACGTTTCGCGCCCGGTTGGCTCAGCAGCTCTTCGTGGTAGAACGCGACCGCCCGCTCCATGACCCCGAGCAGCGCCTTGCGTCCTTCGCGGTCGGGCTGGTCCTTCCCGCCCGTGTCATGGCGGACCGCGATCCCGGCTCGTGCCGCCAGGCGCTCCACTGCCTCGACGAAGTCGCAGCCCTCGATATTCCGAAGGAAGGTGATCGCGTCCCCGGAGGCCTGGCATCCGAAGCAGTAATAGAGTCCCTCCTCCGCATTGACCGAGAAGGACCCCGTTTTCTCGGCATGAAACGGGCACAAGCCGACATAGCGCCGCCCAATCCGCTTGAGCGGCGTGTACTCACCTATCAGGGCGAGGATGTCGGTCGCGGAGCGAACTGCAACCACGTCGTCGTCGGGAATCGCCATCACTTGGACGGTACCGCGTGCATGCGCGGGCGCGCCCGAGAGGCGGCGCCCGCGCTTAGCGCTGTCGATCTCGTGCTACGCCGAAGCTTGCTTGGCCTTCTCGGCGTCAATCGCGAGCACCGCGTGCGCTGCTGCGAGCCGCGCAACAGGCACCCGGAAGGGCGAGCAGCTGACGTAATCGAGTCCTGCCCTGGCGAAGAAGTCGATCGAAGCCGGGTCGCCTCCGTGCTCGCCACAGACGCCGATCTTGAGGCCCGGACGCGCGGCGCGTCCGCGCTCGACCGCAATGCGAACGAGCTCGCCCACACCGGCCGTGTCGACGTTTTCGAACGGGTTCGCACTGAGCAGTCCTTGGCTGAGGTAAGCGGCCATCATCCTGCCCTCGACGTCGTCGCGGCTGAAGCCGAAGGTCATCTGGGTGAGGTCGTTTGTCCCGAACGAGAAGAAGTCCGCCACCTCGGCGATCTGGTCAGCGAGCAACGCAGCCCGTGGAGTCTCGATCATCGTGCCGATGGCGACCTCTATCCGCTTGGCCGCCTCGGCGTCTCCGCCCTTTGGCGCAGCGTCCTGGAGGGCCTGGACGACCCAGGAGCGGGCGAGAGCCATCTCCTCGCGGGAGATGGTCAACGGGATCATGATCTCCACGATCGGGTGGCCGCCGGCAGCCGCACGCTCGTAGGCGGCCTCCATGAGGGCGCGCACCTGCATTGCGTACAGTCCGGGCTTCAAGACCCCGAGCCGCACGCCACGCACACCGATCATCGGGTTGGCCTCACGCCACGACATGGCTGCCTCAAGGAGCTTCTCTTCCTCGGTGCTGAGGCCTTCTTTCGCCTGCTTGACGAGTAGGGACTCGACGTTGGGGAGGAACTCGTGAAGGGGCGGGTCGAGCCCGCGGACGATCACGGGCAGGCCGTCCATGGCCTCGAGGATCCCAAGGAAGTCGGCCTTCTGTGCAGCTCTCAGCTCTTCGAGCGCCGCGGCCTCCTCCTCGGGTGTCGACGCCAGGATCATCCGTCTCATGATCGGCAGCCGGTCATCTCCGAAGAACATGTGCTCGGTCCGGCACAGGCCGATCCCCTCGGCTCCGAGATGGCGCGCGTTCGCCGCATCGTCGCCGGTGTCGGCATTGGCACGAACCCCGAGGCGTCCCGCGCGGACCTCGTCAGCCCAGCCGAGCAGCTTTGTCAGTTCCGGGGGCGCTTCGGCTGCGATGAGCGGAACCGCTCCGACCACCACCGTGCCTTCCGAGCCGTCGATCGATATCACGTCCCCCTCGCGGACGACAGTGTCTCCGACGCGGAAGAGCTTGTCGGATGCGCTGATACGTAGGGCTTCGGCGCCTACCACTGCCGGCTTGCCCCAGCCTCGAGCGACAACCGCAGCGTGGCTGACCAGGCCGCCCCTCGCGGTCAGGATGCCTTCTGCCGCGAGCATGCCGTGCACGTCCTCGGGGGAGGTCTCGTTGCGCACGAGGATCACGTGCTCGTTTCTGGCAGCCGCAGCAGCGGCATCATCGGCGGTGAAGCACACGGCGCCGACCGCGGCACCGGGCGAAGCGGCAAGCCCTTTGGCCAACACTGGTGAGCTGTTGTGCGCGAACTGCGGGTGCAGCACCGCTTCGATGTGCTCGGCGCTCGTCCTTTGCAGCGCCTCGGCGTGAGTGAGAGCGATGGCCGGGTCATCGACCATGTCCACTGCCATGCGGAGCGCGGCGCGGCCCGTTCGCTTGCCGACGCGTGTCTGTAGCATCCACAACTTGCCTTGCTCGATGGTGAATTCGGTGTCGCACATGTCCCTGTAGTGCGCTTCAAGCCTGGCGAAGATCCCCAGGAGCTCCTCGTAGATCGAGGGGAACTTGCTCCCCAGAGCGGAGAGCGGCTCGGTGTTGCGGATGCCGGCGACTACGTCCTCACCTTGGGCGTTGACCAGGAAGTCGCCGTAGGCGCCCTTGGCGCCGGTGGCCGGGTCACGGGTGAATCCGACGCCGGTGCCGGACTTCTCGTCGCGGTTGCCGAAGACCATTGCCTGCACGTTCACCGCCGTGCCTAGATCGTTCGGGATGTGCTCCCGGACGCGGTAGGCGACGGCCCTGGCCCCGTTCCAGGAGGCGAACACGGCCTCGATCGCGCCGCGAAGCTGGTCGATCGGTGCTTGGGGGAATGGGTGTCCCGTCACTCGCTCTACAACGCCCTTCAGCTCGTCCACGAGGCCTTGCAGCGCCGCCGCAGGCAGCTCCGCGTCCGAGGCCCCTGTGCGCTCCTTCAGGGCGTCTAGTGGCCCGTCCAGCTCCTCGCCCGGGACCCCGAGGACGATGCGGCCGTACATCTGCACGAAACGCCGGTACGAGTCGAACGCGAACCGCTCGTCATTGGTCTGCCTGGCGAGGCCCTCGACCGACCGGTCATTGAGCCCGAGGTTCAAGACGGTGTCCATCATGCCCGGCATGGAGAACTTCGCGCCTGAGCGGACAGAGACGAGCAACGGGTCGTCCGGGTCGCCGAGCCGGCGTCCCATGCGCTCCTCGAGTTTCGTGAGGTGCTCGGCGATCTCGGCGTCGAGCTCGTCTGGCCAGCCTTTCGACATGTACGCCCGGCAGGCGTCGGTCGAGATCGTGAAGCCGTGTGGCACCGGAAGGCCCAGCACCGAGGTCATCTCGGCCAGGTTCGCGCCTTTCCCGCCGAGGAGGTCCTTGAGCTCCATGGGCGGACGAGGATGCGCGTGGTCGAAGTCGTACACGTAGGTCATGGGGGGGCCTCCTAGAAGTCGTCGCGGCAAGCTTGAGCCTAAACGAGTCACGGCTCGCGGCCCAAAACGAGCTGTCGGTTGCGCCCTGCGAGACCGGAATTGCTTCAGAGGTCGAATCGTCCGAGAAGGTGCGCGACGAGATCGACTATCGGGAGCCTCATCTGCTCGGTCGAGTCGCGATCGCGGACCGTCACCTGATTGTCCTCGAGGCTCTCGAAGTCGACGGTCACGCAGAAGGGCGTGCCGATCTCGTCTTGGCGCCGGTAGCGCCGGCCGATCGACTGGGTCTCGTCGAATTCGCACATGAAATGGCGCTGAAGGCGGTGCAGGACATCTCTCGAAAGAGCCGCGAGAGTGTCCTTCTTGGAGAGGGGGAGCACGGCGACTTGATAGGGAGCCAGCTTCGGGTGAAGGCGCAGCACCGCTCGTCGTTCGCCGCCGATCTCGTCCTCGTCGTAAGCGGCCAACAGGAACGCCATCATGGCTCGCGTCGCTCCTGCTGCGGGCTCGATCACATGCGGCAGGTAGCTCCCGTTCGTTGCCTGGTCGAAGTACTCGAGAGAGGTGCCCGAGCTCTCCTGGTGAGCACGGAGGTCGAAGTCAGTCCTGTTGGCGATGCCCTCCAGCTCGCCCCAGCCCCAGGGGAAGAAGAACTCGACGTCAGTGGTGCCCGCGGAGTAGTGCGAGAGCTCTTCGGTCTCGTGCGGGCGCAGGCGCAGCTTCTCACCGGCGATGCCGTAGCGCTTGTACCAAGCGAGCCGTTCGTCACACCAGTACTGGTGCCATCGCGGGCCGTCTGCAGGTGGGACGAAGAACTCCAGCTCCATCAGCTCGAACTCTCGTGTGCGGAACACAAAGTTACCGGGTGTGATCTCGTTCCTGAATGCCCTTCCTAGCTGGGCGATCCCGAACGGTGGCCTACGCCTCATCGTGGTCAGGACGTTGAGGAAATTCACGAACATGCCCTGAGCCGTCTCGGGACGGAGGTAGGCAACCGAAGTGTCGCCTTCGACCGGCCCGACGTAGGTCTTGAACATGAGATTGAACGGCCGAGCTTCGGTCAAGTCCTTAGAGCCGCAACTGGGGCAGGTGTCCCCGATCTGGTCCGCTCGCCAGCGCTCTTTGCAACTACGGCAGTCGACCAAAGGGTCGGTGAACGTCGCCAGGTGGCCCGAGGCCTCCCAGACCCTGGGGTTTGTCAGGATCGCGGCATCGATCGGAACCACGTCGTCGCGCTCTTGGATCATCGCCCGCCACCAGGCTTCGCGGACGTTGCGGAGCATGAGGGCGCCGAGCGGACCGTAGTCGTAGGTCGAGCGGATCCCGCCATATATCTCGGCTGAAGGGAAGACGAAACCTCGCCGCTTGCAGAGGTTGACAACGGCGTCGAACAGACCCGGGTCGGTCGAGCGCTCAGATGATGTCGGCATGGCGGCAGGTTACTTGCAGGTGACCGGTGCACCGGGCTGGCCGCCCGGCGTACCGACTTCGCGCGACCGGTCGCTAGCTGGCGAGCGGTGGCGATCCTCCGCCGGCGGCGGGGACGGGACCGACGCCCGGCGTCAGCCCCGCCGACGGGGCGGCCTCGGCGTCGGGTACCTGGTCTGCGGGAACAGCATCCAAGCCGATCGTTGTCGACCAACCCTGCCAAGCGACCGTCGAGATCTCCGCCCCCCGATGCGCCGAGCGCAACCTTCGGTCCAGGTGGTATTCGGCCGCGAGCATGGCCAAGCGCTCGGACTCCGCGGTCGCGCGGCTCGGTGGCTGGTCGAGTGCGGCACGCAGGCCCCCGCTCAGGACCTGGCGGATCAGGATCACCGTCTCGGTTCCGACGGACTGGCCACGGCGGCAGGTACGGCAAAGAAACCCACCCTCTCCTGGGTCGAACGCGACCAGCTCGCTGTCCGAACCGCAGCCGACGCACTGGTCGAGCGAGGGACCGACCCCCTCGAGTACGAGGAGCTTCCAGAGAAACGAGCCGAGCAGTGCCGGCGACAATCTGTCTTCGAGGGTCCTCAGCGCTCCCACGAGCATCTGGAACATCGCCTTCATGGCATGCCTCTCGAGCGCGACTTGATCGACGACCTCGAGCATCGTCATCGCGACGTGGAGGCGCTCGAGGTCCCCACGAATTGCCTTGAAATGCTCGACGACTTCGACCTGGCTCACGACGTCGAGCTCTCGCCCTCGCCAGCACATCATGTTCACATGCGTTAGCGGTTCCAGGCGGCCGCTCAGCCGGCTCTTGGTCTTGCGGATCCCCTTGGCCACTGCGCGGACCTTGCCGTGCTCGGGGGTCGCGAAGGTCACGATGCGGTCAGTCTCTCCGAGCCGGATCGTCCGCAGCACGACACCTTCGTCGTGGTATGTGGCCATCTCGCCGGTCAGCCCCTCATCCGCGTTCCGAGAGCAATGAGGCCGATCCCCACAACGATCACGACCAGCAGCGTGACCGCCGCCTCATCACCCATTACCGCGAACGCGACGACCGAGAGGAAGGCGACGGCACCGAGGAACAGGCCGGAGATGACCCCGATGTGGTCGCGGATGCGGAACTCCACGCGGGACTCGTCATTCACCCTTCGAGGCCTCCGTAGCGCCTGTCGCGCCTCTGGTACTCGCCCACGGCGTCGAACAGGTTCTCACGGCGGAAGTCTGGCCATAGGACGTCAGTGAAGACGAGCTCGGAATAGGCGAGCTCCCAGAGCAGGAAGTTGGAGATGCGGAATTCACCCGAGGTGCGGATCACGACGTCGGGATCGGGCATGTCAGGCCAGTAGAGCCGGGACCGGAGTGCTTTCTCGTCGATCTTGTCTGCGGAGACGCCGTCTGAAGCGAGCTGTCGGACTGCGTCGATGATCTCCGCGCGGCCGCCATAGTTGAAGCAGATCGTGAGCGTCAGCCGGCGGTTTGCCGCCGTGAGCGCGATCGACTCGTCCATGTGCCTGATCAGGCGACGGGGGACCCGCCAGTCCCGCCTGCCGGCGAAGCGTATGCGCACACCCTTGCTGTTCAGATCGTCTCGATGGCGGGTGAGGATGCCCTCGTTGAAATGCATGAGATAGCGGACCTCGTCTGGAGGCCGCCGCCAGTTCTCCGTTGAGAACGCGAACATCGTCAACCAGTCGACGCCGAGATCAAGGGCTCCCTCGACAGTGTCGAACATCGCCTCCTCGCCCGCTGCATGGCCTGCGGTGCGCGGTAGCCCGCGTTGGCGCGCCCAACGGCCGTTGCCGTCCATCACGCAGGCGACGTGCCTTGGTATCCGAGCGGGATCTAGGTTCGCGGCAGCCATCACGCCGAAGTTACTCCCGCTTGTTGCAGGAACCCTGGCCACCCTGCCGGGAGGACGCGTCCCGGAGATCGAAATCCCTCTTCCGCTGTCGAGCGGGCTCTACTCGAGTTGGCCTATCTCTGCCTCCACCGCGGCGATCAACTCGCCGGAGCGAACAAGTTCGATCGTCGCGTCGACGTCGGGCTTGAGTGCCCGGTCGTGGACGAGGGTTGTCACGACCTTGCGCAGTGACGCGATCGCTGCGCGGCTGCCCGGCCCGGCGAGCAAAGGGGCCCTCAGGTCGCAAGCCTGGGCGGAGGCGAGCACTTCCATCGCGATGGCCGCCTCGGCATCGCGAAGACACTCCCGTGCATGGCGGGCAGAGATCATGCCCATGCTGACGTGGTCCTCCTGGCCTGCCGAGGACGTGATCGAGTCGACCGAGGCCGGGTGCGCCAGGCTCTTCATCTCCGACACGAGAGACGCGGCCGTGTACTGGCACACCATGAACCCAGAGTTGACGCCGGCCTCGCCGACGAGGAACGCGGGAAGGCCGTTCGAGGTCTTCGGGTCGAGGAGCCTGAAGAGTCTGCGTTCGGAGATCGAAGCGAGCCCCACTGTTGCAGCGGCCAGCGAGTCACACGCGAGCGCCACGGGCTGGCCGTGGAAGTTCCCGCCCGAGAGGATCTCGCCGGTCTCGGTGAGCACGACGGGATTGTCCGAAACCGAGGCGAGCTCTATTTCGAGGGTCTCGGTGCTGTGGCGCACCACGTCCCGGAACGCGCCGTGGACCTGTGGAGCGCAACGTATCGAGTACGCGTCCTGGACTATGTGGTCGCTCTTGCGGTGGGACAACAGTATTTGGCTGCCTGCCAGTAGTCGCGTGAGGTTCCGGGCAGAAGCCAGCTGACCCGGGTGCGGGCGGAGCCCCATTACCCGGGGATCGAATGCGCGGTCGGTCCCGAGAATGGCCTCGATGGTGAGCGCAGCCGAGATGTCCGCGATCTTGGCGAGCCGGCCTGCAGCTGAGGCAGCCAGCACCCCGATGGCGGTCATGCCCTGTGTGCCGTTGATGAGAGCGAGGCCCTCCTTGGCTTCGAGCACGAGTGGTTCGAGACCGCAACGGCGGAGCGCCTCCATGGCCGGGAGCCGCTCGCCCGCCAGCCGGACCTCACCTTCGCCGATGACCGGAAGGGCGAGGTGCGCCAAGGGCGCGAGATCACCCGACGCCCCGAGCGAGCCTTGCTCGGGCACGACGGGAAGGATGTCGTTGTCGAGCATCTCGACGAATCGCAGCACGACAATGCGTCGGACCCCCGAGTGGCCGAGCGCCAGGACGTGCGCACGCAGCGCGAGCATGGCCCTGACTTCCTCTGCGGACAGTTCATTTCCGACCGCCACCGCGTGCGATCGGAGGAGGCCGTGCTGGAGAGCTGTGGAGTGATCGGGTGTCAGACGCACGTTCGCCAGGCCCCCGAAACCGGTCGTCACTCCGTAGACGATCGCCCCAGCCTCGACGGCGTCAGCGACCACCTGCCTAGCAGCCTCGACCCTCTGGAGGACTTCGTCACTGAGCGTCGCGCCGCTGCCGCGCGCGACCCTTACGACGTCCTCGATCCGGAGAGGCCCGCCCAATTCCACCGATGCGGACGTGATCACCAGCCGAGTATTGCATCGGACGAGGTCTATGGCTCGCAAGACCCGCTTCCTGATCTCGCCATCGACGACCGTTATGCTCCCGAAGGTGGCGGACCCTAGGATCCCCGAGGAGCTTCCCACCGCCCGGCTGCTGCTTCGCAGATGGCGTTCTTCGGATCTCGACTCGTTGGCACAGATGTTCGCGCAGCCTGAGGTCTGGGAGTTCCCCTTCGCGAGGGGCCTGACGCGTGAGGAGACAGAACTCCGCCTGAGCCGTTACATCGAGACGTGGGAGCACGACGGCTTCGGCAAGTACGCCGTCGAGCTGAGTGGCGACGGACCACTCATCGGTTGCGTCGGACTGGAACTGGCGACCTGGTTCCACGAGATCGAAGGTGAGGTCGAGATCGGTTGGCGTCTCGACCCCAGGTACTGGGGCGATGGTTACGCCACCGAAGCGGCGCTCGCGAGCCTCAAGGTCGGTTTCGACCGCCTTGGACTCGATCGCATAGTCGCGGTCGTCGAGCCGGCCAACCTGGCGTCGTTGCGGCTCGCGGAGAAGATCGGGTTACGCGTGGTTCGCGAGACATTGGAACCGAAGTTCGGAAGACTGCTCGAGGTCTTCGTCGTCGAGCGCGAGATCTTCGAAGAAGCGACCGGCTCGCAGACCGCTGTCGAGGACGGCCTGCACTCCGCGAAGGTCTTGGACACCACGACCCGGGCCCACTAGTGACGCCGTGCCCCCTTCGCCAGGGATGTGACATGTGATCAAGTACCTTGGCTCGAAACGCCGCCTGGTCCAGACGATCTCGGCGCTCGCATCCGGTTGTGGTGCTTCGACCGCCGCTGACCTGTTTACGGGCACGACGCGTGTGGCCCAGGAGTTGAAGCGCCAGGGAGCATTCGTCACCGCGGTCGACACGGCCACCTACTCCGAGGTGCTCGCTCAGTGCTATGTCAGCACCGACGCGCGAGCCGTGGACCATGCCGAGCTTGTAGAGGCGATCGGCGAGCTAAACGGCCTCCCGGGCCGGAGGGGCTATTTTACCGAGGTCTTCTGCGAGAAGTCCCGCTACCTGCGACCCGAGAACGGCGCGCGAGTCGATGTAATACGCGACGCGATCGAGGATCGTTACCGGGCAAGTTCGCTGTACCCGATCGTGCTCACGAGCTTGCTCGAGGCTGCCGATCGAGTCGACTCGACGACGGGCCTGCAGATGGCCTACCTCAAGCAATGGGCGCCGAGATCGTTTCTCCCGCTCTCGCTCAGGGTCCCCGAACTGCTCGTGGGTCCGGGCCGCTCCATCCGCGCCGACGCGCGTAAGGCCGTAGCGTCCATCGGTCCGGTCGACTTCGCGTATCTCGACCCGCCTTACAACCAACATCGCTACTTCACCAACTACCACGTTTGGGAGACCTTGATACGTTGGGACGCGCCCGACTACTACGGGGTTGCGTGCAAGCGGGTCGACTCGAAGAACGCGTCCACCCACAGCGATTTCAACTCGAGACAGACGATGCCCGCTGCTCTTGCCGATGTCGTCGGCAGGATCGACGCGACCGTCGTAGTGGTGTCGTGCAACGACGAGTCCTGGATCGGCCGTGAGGACCTTGTCGCGATGTGCGCAGCGCGCGGGCACGTCGAAATCCTCGAATTCGACTCGAAGCGGTACGTGGGTGCGCAGATCGGCATTCACGACCTGACGGGGCAGAAGGTGGGCCGGGTCTCCCACTTGCGCAATGTCGAGCGACTCGCGGTCTGCGGTCCGCGGACCGAGGTTCTCGGCGCGCTCGAGGCCTGGCACCGCCAGGTGCAGTCGTCCGCCGAGGTCGGCTCGTTCTCGCGGGCTCCGCGTCGTCGGGTTCCACTTGGCCCTGGGGCGGTAGGCTCGGCGGGCGGTGAGGCGTTGAGGTGAGGCAGCGATGACGACTTCGACCGTTGTGCTCGCACTGGCAGTGTTCGGTGCCAGCGCCGTCGAGATGGTCGAGGCCTTGACCATCGTCGCGGCAGCAGGTGTGACCCGGGGGTGGCGCTCTGCGCTCGAAGGGACCGCTACCGCCGCGCTCGTGCTGGCCGCATTGGTCATTGCTGTCGGGGTGCCGCTCGCCCGGCTCGTTCCGATCAACGTGCTGCGTGTGGTCATCGGCGCCCTCCTGCTCGTGCTGGGCCTTGACTGGCTGCGCAAGGCCGTGCTGAGGGCGAGCGGCCACAAAGCGCTGCACGACGAGGACGCGATCTACGCCAAGACCGTCGCGGGCCTCTCCGACGGGCCGGAGGCACCGAGCGAGCGCGGCGCGGCCGGGTCGTGGAGGCACGGACGTCGCGACGCGACCGGTTTCACGGTCGCCTTCAAGGGCGTATTCCTCGAGGGCATGGAGGTCGTGCTCATCGTGATCACCCTCGGGGCGAGCTCGGGTCATCTGGCGCTCGCAGCGGCTGCAGCCGCCGCCGCGGCGGTCGTGGTCTGCGCGGTCGGGTACCTGGTCGCGCGCCAGCTCTCGGAAGTCCCGGAGAACGCCATGAAGCTCGCCGTGGGCGTCATGTTGACGAGCTTCGGAGTCTTCTGGGTCGGCGAGGGCTCCGGCCTTCACTGGCCCGGCAGCGACCTCATGATTCTCGTTCTCGTCGGTGTGTTCGCCGCGACGGCGGCTGTGCTTTCGTTCGTCATGCGCAGGCTCGCGCCCGCGCGGGAGGCGATGGCGGCACAATCCAGTCCGTCGTCATGACCTCTGTCATCCGCGCGCTGAGTGCCCTCGGGAAGTTCTGGAAGGACTTCCTGATCGGGGATGCGCCCGAGCTGTTCGCCGGAACACTGGTCTTCGTTGGCGCCGCGCTCGTTCTGCATCGCCACGGATATGTCGCGGTCATCGTGTTGCCGCTGATCGTCATCATGTTTCTCGGTGGCAGCGTCCTGCGAGGACGGGCCAAGTCCTGATCGTGTTGCCCAGAGCCGCGCGACCAGCCGTCCGGTAGCGTCCGCGTGTGACCGAACCTGGTGTCGCCGAGTTGTTGCGGCGAGTTGTGTCGACCCTGCCCGCAGGCGAGGTGCGCGCGGGCCAGCTCGAGATGGCCGAGGCGGTCGCCAAGGCGTTCGCCTCCGGCGGCCACGTCGCGGTGGCGGCCGGGACAGGGACCGGCAAGTCTCTCGCCTATCTCGTGCCCGCGGTCAGCTCCCACAAGCGCGTCGTCGTCGCGACCGCGACCAAGGCCCTGCAGGACCAGCTCGCGAACAAGGACCTCCCGCTCGTGGTCAGGGGTCTTGCCCATCCCGTGAAATGGGCGGTGCTCAAAGGGCGGTCGAACTACCTCTGTCGTCAGCGTCTCGAGGAGCTCGAGCGCCTCGGTGAGCAGCAACAGCTCGACGCGCCCTTCGACGTCGGGCCGGGTATGGCGCCAGATGTCGAGACCTTCGATGCCGGGGCGACCGAGGCAGAACATGTCGCCCGGCCGAGCGGCTCGGCCCGGGCCATCGCGACACGGCGGATCGGCGAGGAGGTGCGACTCTTGGCGATCTGGGCGGCTTCGACCGACAGCGGGGACCGGGCCGAGCTCGAGTTCGAACCCTCGGTGCCGGCCTGGTCGAGCGTGAGCGTCTCCGCCGACGAGTGCCCTGGTGCTCGCCGCTGTCCCTCGGGCGGCGAGTGCTTCGCGGAGGCGGCTCGCGCGAGGGCAGCCGCCGCGGACATCGTCGTCGTGAACCTTCACCTTCTCGGTGCCGACCTGCGATGTGGGGGAGAGGTGCTGCCCGAGCACGACGCGCTCGTCATCGACGAAGCCCATGAGCTCGAGGACGTCCTTGCCGCTTCGCTCGGAGTCGATGTCAGCCCCGGAAGGCTCCGCGCGCTCGCTTCGGCGGCACGGGGTGCATTGGTCGCGGCAGGCCGCCGGGCACAGCGGGGAGAGGACACCGCACCGGCTCGGGCTGTCGAGGCGGTCCTCGCCGCGGCAGCCCGCTTCGAGGACTTGCTTGGCGAAGCGGAGGACCGCCGCCTGCCTCCTGGTCTGGGCGGCGAGATCGGCGACCACGTCAGCCTCATGGTCGACCGGCTCGAACGGTTGGGCGCAGAGCTGCGGCGCGCCTCAGACGCTTCCGGAGGATCTCGCGGCGAGGTCGCAGGACAGGGGACCGGACCCGGTGGTGGTGACGCGGCCCAGCGCTGCCTGAGGGCCCTGCTCGGAGTCGACCGCTGTCGTGAGGAGCTCGCTTCGTGCGTCTCGGCGGGGAGCGACGAGGTGGTCTGGGTCACAGGCGGGATCCGGCCAGCGATGCATTCGGCGCCTCTGGACGTGAGCGAGACCATGTCCGCCCAGGTGTTCTCGGCAATGCCGGTCGTCCTGACGAGCGCGACCTTGCCGCGCGGTCTTGCCGCCCGGATGGGTGCCCCTTCCGATTCCACCGTCGAGATCGACGTCGGCAGCCCCTTTTCCTATAAGGCGCAAGGTCTGTTGTACTGTGCGGCGCAGCTGCCGGATCGCCGTCGTCCTGAGTCCGAGGCGGCGATCCACGACGAGATCGAGGCGCTCGTCCTCGCGGCGGGTGGCCGGACCCTTGCCCTGTTCACCAGCCGGCGCGCCATGATTGCCGCCGCCGCAGTTTTGGCAGACAGGCTCCCGTGGCCCGTGTTGGTGCAGGGACAGCTCCCCAAGGCTGTGCTGCTCGAAGCACTCAGCTCTCAGTCGGCCGCGTGCCTTTTCGCGACTATGAGCTTCTGGCAGGGAGTCGACGTCCCGGGCCCGGCGCTCACACTTGTCGTCATCGACCGGATCCCGTTTCCCCGGCCGGACGATCCTCTCATGGCGGCCCGCCGGGAGGCGGCTGGTCGGGCCGGGTTCCAGAAGGTCGACCTCCCGCGGGCGGCGACGCTGCTCGCCCAGGGCGCAGGACGCCTGATCAGGACAGCGACAGACCGGGGAGTGGTCGCCGTACTCGACCCACGTCTCGCGAGTGCCTCCTACGGGCCGACGTTGGTCCGGGCGATGCCCCCTATGCGGCGGACCAGGGACCGGTCGGAAGCAGAGGCCTTTCTCCGCGGGATCCACGCCGAGGCCACAGGCGTGGGGCCGACGTTCCGGTCTTAGGTCGACCAGGCCCCTGGTGGCTCCTGCGGAGCGTCGCGGCAGGCACCGTAGACTGCCAAGTCGTCTATGGAGCTTCCAATCGAATCACAACAAGCCGCAAGAGGACTCCCCGCTCAGGGCCTGCGTCCGAGTTCCACACCGGAGCTGGCCAGCTCGATTGTCTGCGGAGGGTGTGGCTTAGTCATCGACGGCGACGAGCCTTATCCATTCCGTTGCCCGCGCAGCGGCGACGACGGGGACCACGTCCTGCGCCGGGTGCTCGACCTCGGCAAGGTGGCCTTTTCGCACGAGGACTCAGAGCCGAACCCGTTTGTGCGCTGGCGCGGCCTGTTCCACGCGTACCATCTCGCCTCAGCCCACGGCATGAGCGACCAGGCGTACGTCGATCTCGTCCGCGATCTCGACGACCACGTGGCCGAGGTGGATGGGCACGGCTTCGTCGTGACGCCGTTCGCAGCCGTCCCGGCGCTGGCCGGTCCCCTCGACACGCGCTCTTCGATCTGGGTCAAGGACGAGACGGACAACGTCGCGGGCTCGCACAAGGCCCGGCACATGTTCGGGCTTCTCGTCCATCTCGAGGTGGTTCGCCGGCTTGGTATGACCGAACGCCCGCTCCCGCCTCTTGCGATAGCCAGCTGCGGCAACGCGGCACTAGCAGCGGCAGTCGTGGCAGCCGCCGGGCGCAGGCGACTCCTGGTCTTCGTTCCGACCGACGCCGAGCCGGCGGTGATCGACCGGTTGCGCTCGCTCGGAGCCGAGATCACGGTGTGCCCGCGCGAAGCCGGTGTCGCCGGTGACCCGACATATCATCGCCTCCAGGCGGCGATCGCCGACGGTGCTCTGCCTTTCACCTGTCAGGGGAACGAGAACGGGCTCGCGATCGAAGGCGGCGAGACTCTCGGTTACGAGATGGCCGGGGTGCTGTCTGGGTTGGGACGTCTCGATCACGTAGTGGTCCAGGTGGGCGGCGGCGCACTTGCAAGCGCGGTTGCACAGGGGTTGTCCGAGTCGGTGGCCTTAGGCGTGCTTGCGGACATGCCGCGGGTGCACACGGTGCAGACAGCCGGCGCATGGCCCTTAGCCCGGGCATTCGAGCTCATTGTCGGACACCTTCCTGCCGAGCCTGGGCCCGAGGAGGTCCAAGCGGCGATTAGGTACGCCGCCGCGCACAGGGCCGAGTTCATGTGGCCCTGGGAGACCGTGCCTCACAGCCTGGCCCACGGCATCCTCGACGACGAGACCTACGACTGGGTTGCAGTCGTAGAGGCGATGCTCACCACCGGTGGGCAGGCGATCGTCGTGAACGAGGGCGAGATCGCACAAGCCAATGACATCGGTGCGACGGCGACCGGGATAAGCGTTGACGCAACCGGTTCTGCGGGACTGGCCGGTCTGGCCCAGCTGTGTCGTCGAGGCCTCATCGGGCCGGATGAGCGCGCCGCCGTGTTGTTCACAGGAGCCCGTCGTTCAACTGGCACTCAGTAGCCGAGGCGCTCGATCACGTCCGGGTGGCGCTGCCAACCCTTCTCGACCTTGACGAACAGCTCGAGATAGGCGCCGGGCTCGAGCTGCTGGCGCACGGCTGTGCCGGCTGCTTTCAGCACCCGGCCACCTTTGCCGATGACGATGCCCTTCTGCGACTCACGCTCCACGAGGATCTCGCAACGGATCCTCGGCCACTCCCATTCGGTCACCCGGCAGGCGATCGAATGCGGGAGCTCTTCCTCGGCATGTCGCAACAGCTGCTCGCGTACCAGCTCCGCGACGTAGAACGCCTCGGGGACGTCGCTCACCATGCCCGCAGGGAAGTAGCGCGGCCCCTCGGGCATCCGGGCAGCCAGGTGCTCGACGAGGGCGGGAACGCCCGCGCCGGTCTTGGCTGAGAGGGGGAAGTACTCGGCTTCGGCGAGTCCGAGCTCGGAAGCCGCGAGCTCCAGGTGCTTTAGCACTTTGGCGTCGTCCACACGATCGATCTTGTTGAGCGCGATCACCGTGTCGGGGCGCAGACGCTCGGCTATGTACCGGTCGCCGGCCCCGATCGGCGCACTGGCCTCGAGCAGCAGGACGCAGCAGTCGACGTCATCGAACGTCGATGCTGCGGTCTGGTTGAGGCGGTCACCGAGCGCTGTGCGCGGCCGGTGGACCCCGGGGGTGTCCGTGAAGACGATCTGGCCGTCTGGCCGGTCGAGGACGCCGCGGACGCGGGTCCGGGTGGTATGGGGCGTCGCCGAGGTGATCGCTATCTTCCTGCCGAGGATCTGGTTGAGCAGAGTCGACTTGCCGACATTCGGGCGGCCCACAAGGGCCACGAACCCGGAGCGGAAAGGGGGTTCGTCATCGTCCTCCCGGCGGACCTGGTCTTGCGGTGCTCCGGGCATGCTCATCGACCGCGGTCGTTCACCGGCGGCTGTCGTCTTCTGCCTGGGCCGCGCCATCGCCCGGTACCGGAGGCTCCCGGTGTTCATTCCGGTCACCTGAGCGTTCCTCGCGTTCGGCTACCTTTTCCGCGCGCTCGGTCAGCCACTCCTGGTCTGGGTTCCTGGGCCCGGTGTGCAGCGGAGGGCCGTTCAGCCGGGCGATCCGGACGCTGCCGATCCGTCGGCCCTGTAGCTTCTCAGCGACGAGGCGGTGCCCGTCGACCTCGATCGACTCGCCTTCGGAAGGGACGTGGCCGCTGATGGCCAACACCAGGCCGCCGATGCTGTCCCAATCGCCGGCGGGCAGGTCCGCACCAAGGAGCTCGTTCACCTCGTCCACGTCCATCTTGCTAGGGACGCGGAACTGGCCGCCACCGAGGGGCACGATCATGGGCTCGTCGACGTCGAACTCATCGACGATCTCGCCTACGAGCTCCTCGATCAGGTCCTCGAGCGTCACGACGCCGGCTGTGCCGCCGTACTCGTCGATCACGACGGCGATATGGAACTGGCCAGCCTGCATCTCGCGCATGAGCGGAGCGACCCGTTTGGTCTCGGGGACGTAGTTGGCCGGTCGGCAAAGCTGGCTCACCGGAGAGTGCTCCTTGCCGCTGCGAGCTGCACGGATCAGGTCCTTAGTGAACGCGATCCCGATCACGTCGTCAAGACTCTCCTTGAACACTGGGATGCGGCTGTAGCCGGCCTCGATGGCAAGCTCCAGCACGGCATCGGCCTCCAACGAATCCTCCACTGCGACAACGTCAGGTCGCGGCACCATGACCTCTCGGACGACCGTGTCACCGAACTCGATTATCGAGTGGATGAGCGTCCTCTCGTCGCTTTCGATCGCCTCGTCCAAAGCGGCGACGTCGGCGAACGCGAGCAGCTCGGACTCGGTGACGTCCACGGCCGGCCGTTCGTGGCGGCCGCCAGGGGTGATCAGGCGCGCGAGGCCTATAAGTGCACCGGATACGACGCGCGTCGGCGGGAACCTGACGAGCGTCGTGACGAGCGGCGCGGCGAGCAGGGCAGCGCGATCGGAGTGGCGCACCGCCCACTGCTTGGGCACGGCTTCGGAGAATACGAAAATAACGACGACTTCGAACGCCGTGGCGACCGCCACGCCGATTGGCCCGAATATCTGGGCAGCTATAACGCCCACGAGCGTGGCGGCGACCAGCTGGCAGAGCAGGACGAGCAGAAGGATCGGCGCCAGGAAAGTCTCAGGCTCTTCCACGAGTCTGCGTAAGGACCGCGCCCCCCGCTGGTTATCGTCGTCAAGCGATTTGGCGCGCGCCCTGGAGGTCCGCGTGAGCCCGGTCTCGGCGAGCGAAAGAACCGCCGAGCAGGCGATCAGTACGAAGACAGCGACCAGCACGGCGGCGTCGGCGCCGGTGAAGCCTCGCGTCGAGGCCAGGATCATGGGCTAGCGCCCGGCTCGCGGTGGTGGTCCGCAAGCAGCTGCTGTTCCAGCGTCTCCATCATCGCCGCCTCGGTGTCCTCTTCGTGATCCATGCCGAGAAGGTGAAGGATCCCGTGAACCAGCAACAGGGCGAGCTCGTCCTCATAGACCGCTGAGTGCTCGGGTGCCTGCCGCCAGGCAACTTCGGGACAGATCACGACGTCGCCGATGAGAAGGGGCATGTCCTCGATCTCTGCGGGCCCTCGGCCTGGCCCGCTCGCCTCCTGGTCCGGGACATGGCCTGGGCCGATCAGCTCGTCCTCGATCGGGAACGACAGCACGTCGGTTGGCCCTTTTCGGCCGAGGAACCTCTCATTGAGTCCGGCGATGGTCGTCTCGTCGACGAACATGAGCGAGAGCTCGGCGTCGTCGCCGAACCCGCGGTCGGCGAGCACGCGCTTGGCAAGACCCACCCAGCGGGCGAGGTCGACCGGTCGGTCGGACTGTTCGTCGGCGGCGAAGACCTGGGCGCTCACTGTACGGGCCGATCAGGCGAAATGGCGTTGGCCTGCGACGGGGTGTTCTCGTGGGAACCATTACGGCCTTCGATGCTCTCGCTGGTCTTGAGCGGCGAGGCGGTCGTGGCGGAGTGCGCGGCCCCCGAGCCGATGTTCCGTGCCTGGGTGGAGCGGTCGTACGCGGTGACGATCTCGCGCACGATGCGGTGGCGAACGACGTCGGCTTGACCGAGGCGGATGAACGCGATCCCTTCGATCTCGCCGAGAAGTTCTTCGAGGTCGAGCAAGCCCGAACGGCCGCCTGTGATGTCGATCTGGGTCACGTCACCGGTCACGACAACCTTCGTACCGAAACCGATCCGGGTCAGGAACATCTTCATCTGCTCAGGGGTCGTGTTCTGAGCCTCGTCAAGGATCACGAAGCTTCCGTTGAGCGTGCGGCCCCGCATGAACGCGAGCGGCGCCACCTCTATCGCTCCACGTTCGAGCAGCCGCTGGGTCCCTTCCGGCTCGAGCATGTCGTACAAGGCGTCATAGAGCGGGCGCAGGTACGGGTCGACTTTGGCCATCAGATCGCCTGGCAAGAACCCGAGCCTTTCCCCGGCCTCGACAGCCGGGCGCGTGAGGATGATGCGTGCCACCTCTTTCGCCTGGAGGGCCTGCACAGCCAGAGCGACGGCGAGGTAAGACTTGCCGGTGCCGGCTGGGCCGATCCCGAACGTGATCGTGTTGGCGGTGATGGCGTCGACGTAGCGCTTTTGGCCCGCGGTCTTCGGGTGCACCTTGCGGCCTCGTGCCGACCGGCCGACCTCCGCGTTGAGAACCTCCGACGGCCGCACGTCGTCCTTCACCATCTCAATGGTGTGACCGACATTCGTCGGATCCAGCCAATGGCCCTGTTCGAGCAGTGCAACGAGTTCTTCGAACAGGCGGCCCACTCGGTCGGCCTCGGGACCTTCAACGGTTATCTCGTTGCCGCGCACATGGATACGCGTGCCGTCGAACGCCTCTTCGACGGTACGAAGCAACTCGTCACGTTGGCCCAGCAGGCCCACCATGAGGTGGTTCCCGGGGACGAGGATCTTGACCTGGGTGGATGACACTTGGCTCTCGGACGAAGGGTACCAGGCACCTAGCTGCAAGCGGGTCGGTTCGTGGGTTCGCGATCGTTCCGGCATCCGCGAGGCCCTCAAGGAACCGTCACCTGGAACGACCGGGCAGTCAGCCTGGTGGCCAGGCGAGTCGACGGCCGCCGAGCACGTGGAGGTGCAGATGAGCGACGCTGTTGCCGGAGTCCGGACCGATGTTCAGCACGAGACGGGAACCGCGGTCGGCCAGGCCGTCGGACAGCGCGACTCGCCGGGCGACGTCGAACAGCTCCGCGAGCAGCGTCGCGTGATCGGAGGTTATGTGCGCGGCATCGACGATGTGCTCTCTCGGGACGACAAGGACATGCGTTGGCGCAACAGGGTGCAGGTCCCGGAACGCGTAGACGAGATCTGTCGAGATCACCTCGGTGGAGGGCAACGCGCCGGCCACGATGGCGCAGAAGAGGCAGTCGGTCACCAGGTCAGTTCCTGCTGACCGTTGCCCGGGCCAGATCGGGGGCGATCGCGCCGGCGCCGCCGAAGCCGACGCGAGCCGGCGCCCGGAGCCGGCAGGCGACTTCGTTCGCGAGCAGCCGGCCGCGAAGAGTGAGCACGACGCGGTCGTCGTCGCGCGCGACGAGCCCCGTCAGCATCTCGTCGTCGGGCAGTGCGCTCGAGTCGACGCCTTCGCGGGTGCGCACTGCCAGCTCGAGGGACTCGAGCAGGCGGTGGTCGAAGTCGAGGCGTTCCTCGCCGGCAACCGGCGACTGGTCGGCAGCGACGGCGGCGATGTAGCGCTCGGGGGCCCGAACGTTCCAGAACCTGCGGCCGCCCAGGTGGCTGTGGGCCGCGCAGCCTACGCCGAGGTACTCGCCCTGGCGCCAGTAGTTCTGGTTGTGGCGGCACTCGTGGCCAGGGCGCGACCAGTTCGAGATCTCGTACCAGGGCAGGCCGGCGGCCTCGAGCACCTCGTCGGCGATCTCGTAACGCCGAGCCTGGACGTCGTCGTCAGGGTGGCGTTCCGGGTCGCGCCACAGAGCGGTGCCGGGCTCGGCCTGGAGGGCGTAGGCACTCACGTGGGGGGGAGGCGGGTCGAGACTCAGCACTCCCTCCAAAGTGTCCACCCAGTCCTCGTCGGTCTCACCCCTGGCGCCGTAGATGAGGTCGACACTGAAGGAACTGAAGCCCACCTCGCCGATCGCGCCAACGGCGCGTGGCACCGTCTCGGGCCTGTGCCGGCGGCCGAGGCTGGTCAGAACCTGCGGCGCGAGGGACTGCACCCCGAGCGATATGCGGGTCACGCCGGCCGAAGCGTAGGTACTGAGGAGCTCGACTGTGACGTCCTCGGGGTTGCACTCGACGGTCACCTCGGCTGCCTCCTCTCGACGGACGGCGTCGAGCAGACGGACGAGCTCGTCGCCAGGGAGCTGAGAAGGGGTCCCACCGCCGAAGAAGACCGTGGCTGCGGGGCCAAGCCCGCTGTCGTAGGCGCGGCTGAGCTGGGCGAGGCACGCGTCCGTGTAATCCCCCGCTAGGTGGTGCAGGCCCACCCACGTGGCGAAGGCGCAGTAGTCACAGCGGCGCGCGCAGAACGGTATGTGCACATACAGGCCGAGCTGTTGTCCGGAGCTTGGGCCTGGTTCACCCACGAAGCAGGCCGAGCTCTTCCAGCCGCTTGAGGAGGGTCGCGAGGTTCTGCCCGAGCATCGAGGCCATGACTCGCAGGTCCTCGGACCGGATCGTGAGGACTTCGCCGTTGAAGTCTTGACGTTGGACCTGCACCGACGCGAGAAATCGCCGGAGCAACTCGCGTTCTGGGCCCTGTACCTCAGAAAGGCGCAACAAATCGACGGCGATCTTGAATGGCTTGCCGGTGTCCGGGTTGTCGCCATTGCTATGAAAGGCCACGCCGCGACCGGCGCTGGGAGGCTCTGCTGCATCCGGCGGGAGCAGCTGGTCCACGGGCACGCGGTACAGCCTCGCGAGTCGCTGGAGCCGCGGCACCGAGATCGTGCGCTCACCTCTCTCGTAGGCACCTAGCACCGACGCCTTGAACTCGAGCCGGGAGGCCTTCTCGACTGCCTGAAGCGAGAGGCGCTTCTGGCGCCTCACAGTGCGCAACCGAGCACCCACGGCGACCGCGTATTCCGGGTCGACTCCTTCTATCTGGCTTGAGGGCATTCCCGTCACTCTCCGGTCGGTGTCGACGCAGTTGCGCTCAGACACGGTCGACCCGAAATGAGCTCCGCTTAGGCTGTGCCAGAACGCCGGGCCCTTGCTGGTGACTACCTAACCAGGACCCACCCCCTAAGTGTTGCTCGCGATGGCATCATCCTGCAAGGAAGCTCGGTTGCTGAGCCCGTCGCCGAGCCCCGGAACCCCGCGACGCGAAGGTCCGAGCGCCATGCTCCGCAGGGCGGTCAAGATGGCGCCCGCGGCGAGCGCGGCCGTCTCGACGCGCAGAACACCATCTCCGAGCGCAACCCTGTTGGTGATCACGGCGAGCTCCCGTTCGGACCAGCCGCCCTCCGGGCCGACCAGCACTACCGGCGTTTCGAGAGAGATCGGGTCTCCGCCTGGCTCTGCCAGCGCGATTGCCGACGCCGGGACGCGTTTGAGAACTGCGTCGACGGTCTGACTCGTGCCGATCTCTGCAAGCAGGGGCCTCCGGGACTGCATCGCCGCCTCTCGTACGATCTTGCGGAGCCGGCCTTCGCGGCGAGCGGCCCCGTCCCGGTCCGGACGCACTACCGTCCGGTCTGCGACAAGCGGCGTCATGAGGTCGACGCCTAGCTCGACCAGTTTGGCGACCGCCCACTCGGTCCGCTCGGCCTTGGCCCACGAGAAGCCGATCTCAAGCCTCGGTGAGGGGACTTCGATGATGTGGACCGGGCCGGCGAGCTCGAGCCCGAAACGCCTCGCCTTTGCTGCGCGTCCCCCGATGCCTCCGCGGGTCGGCACCGCCAGCGAGGTGAAAGCGCAGATCCTCCACTTGCCTGCTCCGTCGGCAGCGGCAACCGACTCTCCCGGCTTCAAGCGCAGGACTGCTCCGAGGTGGTGGGCATCGTCATCACTGAGCTCGAGATAGTCCAGATCTTCGACAAAGACCAGTGCCGCGGCGGCCCTGAGCTCCGCGTCTGGGGCGGCGGTCACGCTCAGCCGAAAGCGGAGCGGAGCCGGGACAAAAGGCCCGGGTCCGGCGGCTGAACCTGCTCACCGCGGAGGGCCGCGAGTTTGCGCAGGAGTTCGTCCTCTTCCTTCGACAGCTTGAGAGGGGTGTCGACAAAGACGCTGACGAGAATGTCTCCGCGGCGGCCACCTCGAAGGCGCGGGACACCGTGACCCGCGATCTTGAGGACACGTCCCGTCTGCACTCCCGCCGGGACGGTCAGGAGATAGGGTCCGTCGAGTGTGTCCAGTTCGACCTCTGTGCCGAGGGCGGCCTGGGCAACCGAGAGGTGCAGCGTCGTGACGAGATCCGTGCCCGACCGTTGGAACCGGTTGTCGGCCTCGACGCGGAGATGTACGTAAAGATCCCCGGACGCTCCACCCCGCAAGGCCGCCGCCCCCGCGCCGGCAATTCGCAAGGTGGCGCCGTCGTCGACGCCTGCGGGTATCTCGACGGTGAGGGTTCGGTCGTCCAATCTCCTGCCTTCGCCACGGCAGTCGGGGCAGGGAGAGGTCACGACTTGCCCAAGGCCGTTGCATCGCCCACACGGCGTCGCCGTCATCATCTGGCCGAGGATCGACTGGCGTACCCGTTGGATCTGGCCCGAGCCGCGGCAGTCCGGGCAGGTACTGGCGCTCGTCCCGGCGCGGGCGCCGCTGCCTTCACAGCTCGGGCAAGGCACCGGTGCTTTGAGGCTCACCTCACGACGGGTCCCGAAGACGGCCTCTGCGAGTGTGATCTGCAGAACGATCTCCGCGTCGGCCCCTTGACGCCGCGCCCCCCGCTGTCCAGTTGACCCGAAGCCCTGGTTGAAGAAGACGTCGAACAGGTCGCCGAGGCCACCAGCGAAGCCGAATGTGTCGCCCGCGCTCGCTCCGGCGCCGGTTCCCCTGACGGCGTCGGGCCCGAACATGTCGTATCGGCGGCGGCGCTCCGGATCGCGCAAGGTCTCGTAGGCGACGGTGATCTGCTTGAAGCGAGCCTCGGACTCCGCGTCCCCCGGGTTGGCGTCTGGATGTAGCTCGCGGGCCAACTGGCGGTAAGCGCGCTTGAGCTCGTCCTCGGTTGCCGAGCGGGGGACGCCGAGCAGCTCGTAGAAGTCCTGGGTCATCGACACTGTTAGCTCCCGCGCAGCTCACGCGTGAGCCGCTCACCCACGACTGCCACGGCAGCGAGAGCGTGCTCATAGTTCATCCGGGTCGGTCCGAGCACGCCGATGGTACCGAGTGCGACGCCGTCGGACTCGTAGGGCGCGACGACGAGCGAGCATTCGGCCAGGGACTCGATGCCAGCGTGCTCTGAACCGATCGAGACCGACTGACCGTGGGCAAGTACGTCTCGGAGCAAGGTCACAACGACGTAGGACTGCTCGAGGATCCCGAGCACCGCCCGAACCTGGTCGATGGCATCGAAACGCTCCGCCATGTAGGAGGCGCCTCCCACAAATACCTGGTCGTCGTTCCACGTCGCCGCTCCATCTCGGAGGGCTGCGACGCAGATCCTCACCAGGTCGTCAGCCTGGGTGTCGCCACTCGGCGTCTCAGGAGGGACAACCCCGAGCGAGCTGCCGGAAAGGCATTGTTGCAACGCGGCGCTGGCTGTCGACAATACGGAGTCGGGAAGGTCATCGGGCATGGCGACCGTCCGCTTCTCCACGACACCATTGGAGAGCACCGCCACAACCATCGCCGTACGGGCCGCCAGGCGTGCGATCAGCGCCGAGCGGACCACGAGTGCCTGGTGGGCCGGGCTCACGACGACAGCTGCACAGTCGGTGAGCTCGGCGAGCAGGCGCGAGGTGTCCTGCAGCACCCGCTCCAGCTCGCCATGAGCCTTGGAGAAGAAGACCTGTACCTGCTCGTGCTCGGCACGTGCGAGCGGGTGCGGGTTGCCGAGGTGATCGACGAAGAACCGGTATCCCTTGTCCGTCGGGACGCGCCCAGCACTGGTGTGCGGATGGGTCAGATACCCCTCCCGTTCGAGCGCTGCCATGTCGGCTCGCACGGTCGCGGGTGATACCTCGATGACGGGGTCGCGCGCGACCTGCGACGAACCCACCGGCTGAGCCGTCTCGACATAGCCGGTGACGACCGACTTCAAGATCGCCGCCTTGCGATCGTCGAGCTGTTCGTGGTCATTGCGCGTGGGCATCTCAAGGGCTCCTTGTGCGAGATTCTACTTGGGGCGCCCAGATGCCACGGCAACGCCGCTCTTGCGGCTCTCCAGGCGCGACCGAGATCCACGCAGGGCTGTCGTGCCCTGTCACTCCTCCAGCGTCAGCGCGCTGATGAAAGCCTCTTGGGGGATTTCGACGCGCCCGATCGACTTCATGCGCTTCTTGCCCTCCTTCTGCTTCTCGAGGAGCTTGCGCTTTCGCGTGATGTCCCCGCCGTAGCACTTGGCTAGGACGTCCTTCCGCTTCGCCTTGACCGTCTCGCGGGCGACGATGCGTCCTCCGATCGCCGCCTGGATGGGCACGTCGAAGAGCTGACGGGGGATGAGCTCGCGCAGCTTGGCGGTCATCTTGCGCCCGTAGTCGTCGGCCTTCGAACGGTGCACGATCGTCGAAAAGGCGTCGACGGGCTGACCCGCCAGAAGGACGTCGACCTTGACGAGATTGTCGGTCTGAGTCCCAGCAGGTTCGTAATCGAGGCTCGCGTAACCCTTGGTCCTGCTCTTCAGCACGTCGAAGAAGTCGAGCACCACCTCCGCAAGAGGCAACTCGTAGATGAGTTCGACGCGGTCGGACGATAGGTACTCCATCTTCTGCATCCGTCCTCGGCGTGTCTGGCACAGGTCCATGATCGTCCCGGTGTACTCGGCCGGACCGAGGATCGTGAGCTTCAGCAACGGCTCTTCGATGTGGTCTATGAACTGCGGTTCGGGCATCGCCGAGGGATTGTCGACCTGCAGGATCCCTCCGTTGGTGAGGTGAGCGATGTACTCGACCGACGGGGCCGTGGCGATCAGGGAGAGACCGAACTCTCGCTCGAGCCGTTCGCGCACGATCTCCATGTGCAGCAGTCCGAGGAACCCGCAGCGGAAGCCGAAACCGAGCGCGGCGCTGGTCTCGGGCTCGTAGGTGACGCTCGAGTCGTTCAACTTGAGCTTCTCGAGGGCGTCGCGCAGATCCGGGAACTCGTCGCCGTCGATCGGGTAGATGCCGCAGAACACCATCGGTTTGGGGTTCTGGTAGCCCTCTAGCGGTTTGGTGGCAGGGTGGGCGACCTCGGTGACCGTCTCACCGACGCGCGCTTCACCGACGTCCTTGATGCCGGCGATGAGGTAGCCGACCTCCCCCGGGCCGAGCTCGTCGACCTCCACCATCGCCGGCGTACGGATGCCCACTTCTTCGACGTCGTGTGTGGCCCCCGTCTGCAGGAAGCGCAGCCTGGCACCCGAGCGCATCGTCCCGTCGACCACCCGCACCGCGCTCACGACTCCCCGGTACTGGTCGTAGTAAGAGTCGAACAGCAAGGCGCGAAGCGGGTCTTGCGGATCGCCCTTGGGGGGCGGGATCCGGCGCACGACCTCGTCAAGCAGCTCGACGACGCCGGCGCCGGTCTTGGCGGAGATCCTCAGGATCTGGTCGCGCGGAAGTCCGAGCACGCGCTCGATCTCGTCGGCGTACCGATCTGGGTCCGCGGCCGGCAGGTCGATCTTGTTCAGGGCCGCGACGATCTCGAGGTCGTGCTCGAGGGCGAGGTAGCAGTTGGCAAGAGTCTGGGCTTCGATGCCCTGCGATGCGTCAACGAGAAGAACGACCCCTTCGCAGGCGGCGAGGCTTCTCGAGACCTCGTAGCCGAAGTCGACGTGGCCGGGGGTGTCGATCAGCTGGAGCACGTAGTCGCGCCAGTGAACTCGCACGTTCTGCGCCTTGATGGTGATGCCGCGCTCGCGTTCTATGTCCATCGAGTCGAGGTACTGGGCCCTCATCTCCCGCGGGTCGACGGCATAGGTCAGCTCCAAGATTCGATCCGAGAGTGTCGACTTGCCATGGTCGACGTGGCTGATGATCGAGAAGTTCCGAATTACCTCTGGGGCCACCACACCTTCCATCGTGCCATCTCGGCCAGGGTGTGCCGTCCGGTTCGATCAGCTGGTATTCTCGTTCATCCCGGAGGCTGTGTTCCTCCTATCCGTACGCGTCGAGGGACGAATGGCGAATATCAAGAGTCAGATCAAGCGGAACCGCCAGAACGAGCGTCGCCGCGTCAACAACAAGTCCGTGCGCTCGGAGCTGAAGACGCGCACGAAGAACGCCCTTCTCGCAGCGGAGAGCGGCGCGGAGGATTCCGCCGAGCGCCTTCGAGAGGCCGTGAAGCGGATCGACAAGGCGGCAGCCAAAGGTGTCATCCACGCTAACCAGGCCTCGCGGCGCAAGTCCCGCCTGGTTCGCCGCATCGCTGCCATCACAGCCGGGAGCGGCGAAGAGAGCTGAGGGCATCGACCCGTTCGGCGCACCTCGTCGTGCGGAGGTCTCAGGTGCCGGCGAGAGGGAGCTTCAGCGGTGCACGCCCGCCGAGCAGAGCGGTAGTTATCGCGGTGTCGCTGCCAGACATCCCGAGTTCCCAAACGCCAACGCCCGCGCAGTGGAATTGGGCGGCGAGAGCTGACTTGAGAGCAATCGAGACGGGATCGTCGAACCAGGTCTGATGCCATTTCCCATCTCTTTTGAAGACGGTCCACGGTGTCTCTGTCACCGGGTCCCAGATCTGCTTGTGGCCCGCCGCGACGATTTCCGCATAGGTGACGGCCAGCGGAGATCCCATGGTTGCAGCCCCGTCGAACCGGCTCATTGAGGGGAAGTCGTAGCCGTAGAGCGGAATGCCGAGCACTATCCGCCCTGCCGGTACGACGGACGCGTACTGGGCGAGGGTGATGGCGTCGCTCCAGGTGGCGTTAGTCAGCGGAGCCGTAGCCGAGGCGACGCCGGGGACCTGCATGTCGTAAGCCATCACGAAAAACTCGTCCACATAGGCTATGAGCGCCTTGACATCGAAGAAACCCAGCGGGTCCAAGGCAGACGTCGGGTAGGTGTCGAGCATGATCGACCAGGTCGGGCCCAGGGTCCTCAACGTCCTCGAGAACGACGCTACGAAACGAACGAATCCGCCTCGGTCCGGAGTGCTGTTGCCCTCGAGGTCGAGATCGACGCCGTCGAAGGCCCCAGAGTGGAGGAGAGCCGCGACATCCCTGGCAAGTCGAGGCCCCGCGGTCGCGGGGTGTGCGGCGACGGCGTGGAGAACTGATGGGCTCTGGGAGAAGACGGTGAGCAGGACTCGGTCCCCAGCAGCGTGCGCCTGACTGATGTCGAGTCCGAGGGCGGCACTCGTGAGAGTCGAGTAGCCCGCACCTTGCTGATCGAGCGAGCCGTCGGTGCCGAGACCCACCGCCCAGTAGGCGAGCGCCGTGAGGGATTGGTAGTCCGGCGTGAAGCTGCCGACATCCCAGTAGGGGAGGAAGCCGACGACCTGGTGGGCGCGCAAGGGGCGGACGAAGGGCGCCGGCCCTAGATTTGGAGCAGGACTGCCCTCGACAGTAGGCAGCTTGACCGCCACAGCCGCTTCCGCCCTGGTTACCGCGGCGCGTTCGACCGGAATGAGACGCTGGGCCGGGCTTGGCACCTGGGTCGTGGTAGCCGGCGCGGCACCGAGGATCCCGCAACCGGCACAGCCGAGCACGCTCGCGAACGCGCAAAAAACGAGGCGAGCGGCGGTTTGGCGCCTCGTTGAGGCCATGACGACCCGAGCGTAGTTCCCGTCGGTCCCGGCGCGTTGTCGTCATATGAGCTGCCTGACCGGAGAATGCTCCTACGCTCTTTGGAATGGTCTTCGTCGAGGTCTTCCGCTTGTTCGTCGCGGTGTGCGGCGCGCTCGTCGGCCTCACGGCGGGCAACCACTACGCGGCCACAGCGGCGGGGCGTTCCACTGGAGCTGCAATCGGGGTCTTGGTGGGCTATGTGGTCGGCGGCGTCGTCGGCCGATTGACGGAGGGAGGCATGCGCGAGGCGACGCGCTCACTTCGTGACGTTCCAGCTCCGGAGCTGCTCTCCGGGATGCTGTTCGGCAGCCTCGGGCTTCTGATCGGTGTCATCGTCTGCATCCCGCTGTTCGTGTTCGTCCGGGAGGATTTCGACTTCCTCATCACCGCAGCCGTAGCGTGGGTGATCGGCGGGCTCGGCTTGAGGTTGGGCATGGCCAAGGGGCGTCAGCTCGCGGACGCTCTCGGTGTCACACGCCACCTGATGACGTCGCGCCAGGACGTCGCTGCCGGGGCTGACCTGGCTGACACTTCTGCAGTCATGGACAGGTCCTTCCTCGTGATGGGGCAGATCGGCTTGTTCGGTCCCGAGCTGTTGATCCCAGAACCTGTGGCGGACGAGCTCGCCACCTTGGCCGACGGGCCAGACCCGGTATCGGCAAGACGCGCGCGACGCGGGCTAGAGGCGATCGACGAACTCAGGAAGCTCGGCATCAGAGTCACCTTCGTGCAGAGCGACGTCCCCGCCGCTGCCTCGATCGAGGAGAAGGTTTCTACCTTGGCAGATCGACTCGACGCTCGGGTCGTCACCTGCTCGGTGGAGATGGCTCGTCGCCGGGAGGCGGCGGGCGCGCGTGTGCTGGACCTTCGTCGCCTCGTGACTGACCTGTCGCCGGACCACGTCCCCGGCGAGCATCTGACCATCGACCTGATCAGGGCGGGTCGCCAGCCACAGCAAGCTATTGGCTTCCTGCCTGACGGAGACATGGTTGTCGTCAACGATGCCGAGGAAATGGTGGGTCAAACAGGAGTGGAGGTCGTCGTCCTCTCGACAAGGCCTACGAATCAAGGTCTGCTCGTCTTCGCCCGAGTCGCGGACTAGGCGGCTCGTCTCCTAACCGGAGCGGTGCCGCCTTCACGCTCCTGGCGCGATCGACCATCACGGCCGGGAGATCGTCCTCGGCAGGTGAAGTCAGCGGACCTCGAACCCGTTCGCGCCCAGTAGGGGCACAAAGCGGGCTCCGCACAGCACCCGTAGTTCAACTAGGTCGTTGTCTCGCGACTCGAAGACCTTTACGAGGTCGCCGCCCCCGTTGCCGACCGGCATTACAAGCCTTCCTCCGGGGGCGAGTTGAGCCGCGAGCGGATCTGGGACACGGAGGAAAGCGGCCGCGACCACGATGCCGTCGAAGGGCGCCGAGCTTGGCAGCCCGAGCGTGCCGTCGCCGGTGACGACCTCGGCGTTGAGAACGCCTTCCGCCTTCAAGTTGTGGCGGGCGATCTCCGCCAGCTCGGGGATGCGTTCGACACTGAAAACGTAACGGGCGAGTTTGGCCAGCAGCGCCGCCTGGTAGCCGTACCCGGTGCCGATCTCGAGAACCACGTCTTCGGCCCCAAGTCCGAGGGCCTCGATCATCAGTCCGATCAGCGAGGGCTGTGAGGTTGTCTGAGCCTGTCCGATCGGGATGGCGCAGTCGCAGCCAACTTGGTTGAGCGTCTCTTTCGGGACGAACGACGAGCGGCGCACTGTTCGAAGGGCCTCGAGCACTCGGGCGTCGGTGACGCCCTGGGCGCGTGCAGCGCGCACCAGGGATTCCGCGTTCACGCGCTCGGCCCAGGGCGCAGTGCCGGCTCGCTCATCGTCGCGGTCCGCGCCTTGTTTCATGCGCTCATTTGAGCAGGGCAGCGCGCTCCCCTGCCGCGTTAGACGCGCGGTGACCGCCAATTACTACGAGGAGAGCGTGCGGAGCGGACGCATCGCCGCCTCGACTCGAGCCAGCTGGTCGAGCATCGCGTCGGCTGCCTGGACCATGATCTGGTTGGCCTTGACCTTCCCGTCCTCGATGAACTCGGTGAAGAACGGGATCGCTACAGCCTCGTTCAAGGGCATCATGCTCAGACACGTCACGACTTGCTTCAGCTGTTGGACCGAGCGGGTTCCTGCTGCCACACCGCCGTACGACACGAAGCCGACTGGTTTGCGAAGCCACTCCTGGTGCAGGTAGTCGATCGCGTTCTTGAGCGAGGCGGGATAGCCGTAGTTGTACTCAGGCGTCACAAAGACGAACGCGTCGGAGGCGTCGATGATTGCGCTCCACTCGATGGTGTGCCGCTTGGTGTACTGGCGCAGGCGCGGGTGGTTGGGCTCGTCGAGCAGTGGCAGGTCTATCTCGGCCAGGTCCGCGACCCGTACTTCGAACGCGCCGTGGGCCCGTGCATGCTCGACGAACCACGCCGCGACCGGCAGCCCTGCCCTGCCCGGGCGTGTCGACGCGATGATGACTGTCAAGATGGGCATCAGGTCTCCCCGTGCACTGGTTGTGCCGCTACAAGGCTACGGTCAGAGAGCCTTGACCGCGGCCACGACCTTTGTCAGCGAGTCCTTGGCGTCACCGAACAAAAGAGTGGTCTTCGGGTCGAAGAGCAGTTCGTTGTCGATGCCGGCAAAACCCGGGCGCATTGAGCGCTTCATGAACACGATGTTTCGCGCCTCGTCCACCGCAAGGATGGGCATCCCGTAGATCGGGCTGCCGGGATTGTTCTTGGCGGCCGGGTTGACGACGTCGTTCGCGCCGACGACCAGTGCCACATCTGCGGACTGGAACTCCGGGTTCGCCTCGTCCATCTCCTTCAATTGCTCATAGGGGACATTGGCCTCTGCCAACAGGACGTTCATGTGGCCCGGCATACGCCCGGCAACGGGGTGGATGGCATAGATGACCTGAACTCCACGCGACTCGAGCAGGTCGGCAAGCTCACGAATCGTGTGCTGAGCCTGCGCCACCGCAAGTCCGTAACCCGGGACGACGATCACCTTGTTCGCATAGGCGAGCAGGATCGCGATGTCTTCTGCGCTCGCCGAGCGGACGCTGCGGGTCGTGTCGCCCTCCGCTCCACCGGTGGCCGTGATGACCGAACCGAAGGCGCTGAAGAGGATGTTCGGCAGCGAGCGTCCCATCGCTCGGCTCATCATCTGGGTGAGGAGCGTGCCCGAGGCACCTACGAGCGTGCCGGCAACGACGAGCACGACCGAGTGCAACACGAAGCCGCTGGCAGCGACAGCGAGACCGGTGAACGAGTTCAGCAAAGAGATGAGAACAGGTACGTCCGCTCCGCCGACCGGCAGGACGAACGCGACGCCGAAGGCCAAAGCGAGCACCAGAACGATCGCAACCAACCAGTTAAAGGAACTGACACAGACCGTGACTCCGAGCCCGAGGATCGCAATGGCGATGATTCCGTTCCAGACCTGCTGGCCGGAATAGGTGATGGGCCTGCCGGTGATCAGCTCTTGGAGCTTCGCGAAGGCGATGCAGCTGCCCGAGAACGAGACGCAACCGATGACCACGCCCAACAGGACTTCGACGACTTGGTAGACGGCGAGCGAGCCGGCCGGAGCCCGGAGGAAGGTTGCAAGGGCTATCAGAGCGGCCGCACCGCCCCCGACTCCGTTGAAAGCCGCGACCATCTGCGGCATAGCGGTCATCTTGACCAGGCGGGCTGCCGGGACGGCGATAACCGCCCCGATCGCCATTGCCCCGACGATCAGCAGGAAGTGGGTCAGGCCGTTGGTTGCGAAAGTGATCGCGACTGCGAGCGTCATGCCGCCGGCGCCGAGGAGGTTCCCGTAGCGCGCGGTCTTCGGTCCGGTGAGGCCGCGCAGTGCCAGGATGAAACAGATCGCCGCAATCAGGTCAGCGAGGCGGATGCCCGTGCCGAGGCTCACTTCTGGCCCCCTTCTGGGCTAGGCGCCATCGTGCTGACCGGCTCCGCGGGGGCCGCGGGTGACTTGCGGACCTTGAACATCTCGAGCATCCGGTCGGTCACGACGAACCCGCCGACGACGTTCAAGGTGGCCAGGACCACTGCGACAAAGCCGAGCACCATCTGGCTGGTGCTGCTCGCGGTGCCGAGGACGAGCATCGCCCCGACGAGTACGACGCCGTGGATCGCGTTCGTGCCCGACATCAATGGCGTGTGAAGCGTGCTGGGGACCTTGGCGATCACCTCGAAGCCCACGAACGCCGCAAGCACAAACACGGTGATCAGCGAGAGGATGTCCCCGCCGTTCATTGCGTCCCTCCTTCGATCAGATCGCGGGTGGGGGCGTGGCGAACCTCGCCCCCGTAAGTGACGCAGGTGCTCGCGACAATCTCGTCATTGAAGTCGGGAGCGAATTCTCCCGCTTTCACGACGAGTGTCAGGAACTCGGCGATGTTGCGCGAATAGAGGAAGCTCGCGTGCAGGGGCATCGAGCTCGGGAGGTTCTTTACCCCGATGATCGTGACGCCCCCTTCGTCGATGTTCTCTCCTGGACGGCTGAGCTCGCAGTTGCCCCCGGTTTCAGCGGCAAGGTCGACGATGACGCTGCCGAGGGCCATTCGGTGCACCATCTCCCCGGTGACGAGCACTGGCGCTTTGCGTCCCGGGATCGCCGCAGTCGTTATGACGACGTCGGCGCCGGCGACTTCTTTGCCGATGAGCTCACGTTGGCGGCGCAGGAAGTCCTCGGACTGTTCTCCCGCGTACCCGCCCTGGCCCTCCTGGGCCTCGAGATCAAGCTCGACGAAAGTGGCACCCAGGCTTTTGACCTCGGTGCGCGCGGCCGCCCGGACGTCGTATGCGCGGACGTTCGCACCGAGGCGACGGGCCGTCGCGATCGCCTGGAGCCCGGCGACGCCAGCGCCCAGCACCAGCACCTTGGCGGGCGGTACCGTTCCGGCTGCTGTCATGTAGAGGGGAAAGAATTTCGGGAGCTTGTCTGCAGCAAGCAGCACCGCCCGATAGCCCGAGACAAGCGCCTGGGACGAGAGTACGTCCATCGACTGGGCCCGGGTGATTCGAGGCAGCAGGTCCAGGCTGAACGCGGAGATCCTGCGAGTCACAAGGGCACGGATGAGGTCGAGGTTTGCCGTTGGCTGGAGGTAGCTAACGACGCCGGAGCCTTCGTTGACAAGGCTCACCTCTTCCAACGTCAACGGTTGCACCTTGCAGATGAAGCCCGATGTCGCGAAAAGAGTCGGGCGGTCCACCAGAGCGACGCCGGCGGCGGCGTACTCCTCGTCGGCAAGCAGCGAGGACGTGCCGGCACCCGCCTGCATCGCGATATCGGCACCTAAGGCTGTAATCCTTGGGACCACGCTGGGGACGAGCGCAACCCGACGCTCGCCGGGCGTGGTCTCGGTCGGTATTCCCAATCGCATGCGCTCGGTCTAGCAAACGCGGACGGGTGCGTGCGACGCCGCCAGCATGTTGGGCGCGCGACCACGTTCGGCTCCTGAACCCACCAGGACCTCGGCCTCTGGCGTCGGAGGTACCGACACTTCGCTCGGGACTTGGATCGCAAGTCGCCCAGGCGGAGGTAACCTCGCTCGAATGGCCAGCGAAGTGATCGGGGACACAGTCGGAGGGCGGCCTGTGCGTGTCCGGATCGCGCCGTCGCCGACCGGTTACTTCCATGTCGGGGGCGCCCGTACGGCTCTTTACAACTGGTGTTTCGCGAAGCGCCACAACGGAGTGTTCGTTCTCCGGATCGAAGACACCGACGCTGAGCGCAACAAGGAAGAGTGGGTGGCTGGTATCGCTTCGGCTCTGACATGGCTCGGGATCAACTGGGACGAGGGCCCTTACCGCCAGTCCCAGCGCGGGGAGCACTACCAGGCCGCCCTTGAGGAGCTCTGGTCGAACGGTTATCTGTACGCCTGTGACTGCACGCGCGAGATAGTGCTGGAGAGGACGAAGGCGAACGCGACGCCGGGCTACGACGGCTTTTGCCGAGACCGTGGCCTCGATCGCCAGCCCGGGCGCGCGTTGCGGTTCAAGGTTCCCCGAGAGGGAGTCACCGTCGTTACCGACGTGATCCGTGGAGAGGTTCGCTTTGCGAATTCGACCATCGACGACTTCGTAGTTGCAAAATCGAACGGCAATCCACTGTTCGTTCTCGCCGGGGTCGTCGACGACCGGGAGATGCGGATCAGCCATGTCATCCGGGCGGAGGAGCATCTGCCGACGACGCCGAAAGCCGTGCTCCTCTGGGAGGCGCTTGGTGTTGCAGCGCTCCCGCTTCCCGTCTACGCCCACCTGCCGGTTCTCGTCAACGACAAGCGGCAGAAGATCTCCAAGCGACGCGACCGTGTGGCCATCGAGGACTACCGAGCGCAGGGCTTCCTACCTGAGGCGATGGTCAACTATCTCGCCCTGCTCGGTTGGAGCCCCGGGGATGGGCGTGAGTATTTCAGCCTCGAAGACCTAGTCACCGAGTTCGACCTGGGCAGCGTCAATCATTCACCAGCGTTCTTTGACGAAGCGAAGCTGTTGCACTTCAACGGCGTCTATCTGCGCGAGCTCCCGGTCGAAAGCTTCATCGCGCGGTGCTGCCAGTGGGCGGCAGAGGATGCGCAGTCGCAGGTGGCGGCCGATTTCGCGTCGGCAGAATTTGCGAGACTCGCCCCGCTGGTCCAAGAGCGGGCGGCCACCTTGTCAGAAGCGGCAAGTCTTGTCGAGTTCCTCTTCGTGGCCGACTACGAGACCGAGACCGAGTCGTTCGAGAAGGCGATCCTCCGGGACCCCGACGCGGGGTCGATCCTCGCGGAGGCACGCGAACGGCTTGAAGAGGGCTCCTTCGAGGCGGCCGCGCTCAAGGGTGAGATCTCCGATCTCGGAGAGAAGCATGGACGTAAGCTCGGCAAGGTTCAGGCGCCGATCAGGGCGGCTGTGCTTGGCCGAGGGGTTGGCCTGCCTTTGTTCGAGTCGCTCGAAGTGCTGGGGCGAGCCCGGTCGCTGGAGCGCCTTGACGCTGCGATCGAGAGACTGGCCGCGTCGAGGCCTGAGGACCCGAGCGCCTAAACACCGTTGTGGCCGACATCGCTACGGTTGGTTCGTTGGACGGGAGTCCGCAGTTGGCCTTGATCTCCCGCGGGTGCGCGCCTGTTACGCTTACGCCGCCCATTCGGGGGTGGTGTAATCGGCAACACGGCAGGTTCTGGCCCTGTAATTGGGGGTTCGAGTCCTCCCCCCCGAGCTGCGAGCGGCCGGAAGGCCGCTCGTTTCGCGACCGGCATGTGTCAGATGCGGACGATCTCTCGAAACCGGTCTGCTATTTGTCGGTCACCGAGGATTTCGAGTCGGTCGGTCGGGAGACGACCCCAGGTCCAGCAGGCCAACTCGAAGGCGCTACCCCTGATCGACACTCCGGCTTTCACGTGTCCGCGGGTGACCGGGAGGCCTTCGGCTCGTAGGTTCAGTGTCCATTCCGCGCCGGGGACGTCAGTGGCGTGTAGGTGCATTGAGTCGTCGAATCCGGCCGCGACAATTTCGGACACGAACCGAGGGTAGAAGAGCTCGAAGAACTCGGTGACCGTGTCGGTTGCCACTTCGGGATAGCCGTGAGCCGGCTCGAATCCCTGCGCCAGTTCGATGTCCACGCGGTGGATGAGCGTCTCGTGTGCCAGGCGGCGGGACCAGAAGCTGGCCGGACCCGGGCTCTGTGTCGTCCAATTCCAGACCGGGGTGTCGTCGGCGGCTGACTCGAGGGCGGCTAGCACAGCAGTCCGCTGTGCCGCGAACCAACCAAGTCGCGCGTGGCCGTCCGGGGCTGTCGGCAGTTCGCTTCGGGACGGGGCCTCAGTCCGTCGGGTCGAGACGGTCAGAGCAACCCGGCTGTAGATGACTCCAAGATGGTTCACCAGCTTGCCCACATTCCAGCCTGGACACGTGGCTAAGGGGGTGTCGAGTGACGCGGCATCGTTGGAGACAGCTACGAGAAGGCGGCTGGATTCGAGGTCGAGGGAATCGAAGGCGGTTGAGCGATCCATCCCAGCAGTCTGCCCCTTCGGCTGTCCCAATCGCGCGCTAGCTGACCCATCGGACCGGTCGCGCTCTGTGCCGTCGTGCGGGCTCGTTATGAGGAGGGCACCCCGACGACTAGCATGATCAAGCTTCGGTGGCCGCGACGCCAGCCGGAGCCCTGCAACGCGGGTCCCTGCTTGAGGACTCTGCCACGCACGGCCCCATCGTCTAGAGGCCTAGGACACCACCCTCTCAAGGTGGAGACACGGGTTCGAATCCCGTTGGGGCTGCCAAGGAGATTTGCCCATCAGAGCAGGTCAGATCTCATTTTCCGGTTGCCGCCTCGTTACCTTTCAGTACCGGCCGCGCCCTCCTTTGCCCGATGCTTAATGCACGGATAGTGCACGAGGCGGCCAGACTCGGACCATGAAGAACTCATCAATCGCGCTACCAACAGACACAAGGCGGGGTTCTGTCGTGGCCGTTCTCGCTACCTGCGGAGATCGTCGGAAACCACTTCCAAGCTGGTCTTTTGCCTTACCGCCCATGACCGAGGTTGACAGCCCTTGGCAGACCTCGCGTGTCACGTTTGTGTCATCGACGACGGCGGCTACGCCTACTGTCGACCTGTGCTTGTGGTCCATCACTCGAATGAGCTCGCGAAACCCCGCTGCGTGACGCGTCACGTCCCGAGCCGGAGGCGCCGGGGGCGAAATATCCGTTCCGGCGCGGCGCCTGCTGCTCGACGGGGATGTTCTGCAAGGCCGTTCTGGACCGCCCCAACCAACTGGGCCGCTGGCGGGCTCGAGAGTGGGTACGTCGTCGGATTGGCTGCCGACGGCCGGTTAGAGCACGACGGGCACCACGTTTGTATCGGCCTTGGCGACTGGAGTTCAGGTTCTCAGTATCTGAAACCGGCCTCTCGGTCAGCGGTGGTGATGTCGGAGTGGAAGCGCTTGTGGACCCAGTGGCGCTCGCCGAGAAGGTTGAGTAGGCCCCATCGACCCGAGACTGGGCCGAGCTGAGTGTGCCGCGGCAACGTGCCCAGCAGCGACTTGGGCTTCGCACCCCCAGATGGCTTGGTGCTGTCCAGCACGTAGATGGCGTCGAGGGTGACAACCACCAAGCGATATTTGATCCAGAACATTGTGAGGCCACTGAGGTAGGTGATGAGGAAGAAGGCGAACTTTGGCGCCGTCTGGCAGATGAACGCCTGTCGGATCTGGCTGCCTGGAGGAAGGAACCGCGTCGAATGCTCGACCAGGTCCTTCCGCAGTGACATGTGAGTCGGACTCCTTGTTTGTGAAAGTTCAGCCAAAGGTAGCCGAGCAGGGCGCGAACACGGGCTTGATGCAATTCTCGTGGATCGGCTCGGGGCACCCACGCTCAGAACGACATGAGAGAACGGCAGCGAGGTTGTGCCCTATTCGGCAGGAGCGGGCCAGGATGAACAAGAACCTCACAGTCGATCGGTCGTGCCGATCGAGTCTGCCCGGGCAGACATTCGGGGCGTTGATCTGTGCGCGGAGTAATCACGGCAGCGTTCCGGCCACCGAGGTCCCCGGCCTAGCTTCGCCATGATCTCGCCGTCACAGCAGGCGAGCGTGATCAGGACGACGCAACGGGAAGCAGGCAGTCAAAGGCCTGTCGGGCTGCGGGTGCCTTAGCTCTGTATCGGATCGCTCGAGTCCTCCGCTGAAGCGTGGACCTCTAAAACGATCTCAGGGCTCGTGGACCAGTGGTCATCGAAGCGAGCCTTGGGCTGGAAGATTGTGCCGAATCCCAAGAGAACGGCTCCCAACACAGTCTTCGGGATCTTGACCAGAACCTGTTGGCGCACGCCTTGATCGTAGCGATCGAGCAATGTCGATGTCGCGCGACGATGCTCGCGGTGTAGATGATCACGGCCTAAAGGTTCACCTCGGACTCCGAAATCACCGTCCGTCAGCGTTCGTCGGACATTCAGGCATGAGCGCGGAGCCGTCGTTATCACAAGCGGGACTTGACCGAAGAGACACTTTCGCGGCCTACAGATGATTCGATCGGCGTCGGGCCCGCACAGCGTCGAGGGCACGATCTCAGTCACACTGGCGTCGCACCAGTTCCGCCGCCGGGGTTGATCCGATGGAGATTGCTCGACGCGCTGGTCATTCGAGCGTCGCCTTCACGCTCGACCGCTATGGCCACCTGTTCCCGGAGGCGGACACGATGGCTGCGACGAAGCTGGACGGTGCGCGCCTGGCGAGACAAGACAACGCTGCAGCCAAATGATGATCGTCGCTGCTGCGCCGCATCGCGAAGGTTTGTTCGGCACAACGGATGGAAGGAATAGATGGAATATCTAAACCCTGCCATTCTCAATATGGGTCGCACGAGGGGCTTTCCACAAGAGCAGGGTCGTGCTGCAAAATCCCTGATCGAGTCCAAGAACTTTGAAGATGGGAGTAGCGAATTGCGTGAGCGAGCGAAGGTGCTCAGGGGCAACGACGTCTTGGGATTCGAGGAGATCGACCAGACGCAGGTCGCGCTTGTCGGCGGCAAGGGCGCGAGCCTCGGGGAGTTGGCGCGGATCGAGGGGATCCGGGTGCCGCGCGGCTTCTGCGTCACGACGGATGCGTTCCGGCGGATCATGGCGAGCGCGTTTGCGGTCGATGAAGCGCTCGATCGACTGACGCAGCTGGACCCCGACGACCGAGACGGGATCCGCACGCGCGCCGCGGAGCTCCGCAAGACCATCGAAGCGATCGCGATGCCTGACGATCTGGCCGCGGCGATCATCAGCGAGGTGGCGCGGCTCGACGAGCACGTTGCCTACGCGGTTCGGTCGAGCGCGACGGCAGAGGACCTGCCCACCGCGTCCTTCGCTGGCCAGCAAGACACGTTCCTGAACGTTGTGGGGCCGGCGGCGATCCTCGAACACGTCAGCCGGTGCTGGGCTTCGCTCTTCACCGAGCGTGCGGTCACCTATCGCATCCGTAACGGCATCGACCATCGTCAGGTGCACATGGCAGTGGTGTTGCAGCAGATGGTCATCCCGCAGGCGTCCGGCATCCTGTTCACGGCCGACCCTGTCAGCGGCAACCGGAAGATTGAGTCCGTGGACGCGAGCTTCGGCCTAGGCGAGGCGCTCGTGTCCGGTCTGGTCAATCCGGACATGTTCAAGGTGCGCGACGATGAGATCGTCCAGAAGATCGTCACCTCGAAGGAGCTCGCGATCGAAGCGCTCCCCGGAGGAGGCACGCGGCACCTCGCTATCGACCCGGTCCGGCAGGCGCAACCTGCGCTCACCGACGCACAGGTAGTCGAGTTGGCGCGACTGGGTCGGAGGATCGAGGCGCACTTCGGGCGACCGCAGGACATCGAGTGGTGCCTGGTCGACGGCGCCTTCCACATCGTGCAGAGCCGTCCGATCACCACGCTGTTCCCTATCCCCGCCGCGGCCGACGACGGCCCCCACGTGTACGTGTCCGTCGGCCACCAGCAGATGATGACAGATCCCATGAAGCCCCTCGGAATCTCGTTCTGGCAGCTGACCGCGGCGGCACCCATGCACCCGGCCGGTGGTCGTTTGTTCGTCGACGTCAGCCACCACCTCGCGTCGCCCACCAACCGCGACCGCCTCGTCGCCGTATTCGAGAAGTCTGATCCGCTGACCGGGGACGCACTCCGCACCATCGTCGAGCGCGACTTCATCCCGTTTGTCCCCGAGGACGGTCCGGTGCCACAATTCTTCCCGCCCCCCGACCCGATCGAGCCCGATCCGACAATCGTTGACGAGCTCATCGCCGCTAACCGGGCGTCGGTCGCAGCCCTGCGGCGCGACATCGAGCCGAAGACCGGATTGGCGCTGATCGACACCATCCTTGAGGACCTGCCGGAGATGAAGCGGGTCCTGTTCGAGCCACGCAGCAGGCAGGTATTCATGTTGGCGATGGAGGCCGCCGGATGGCTCAACGAGCACTTGGAGGAGTGGCTCGGCGAGAAGAACGTGGCCGACACCCTTACGCAGTCCGTCCCCAACAACGTCACCTCCGAGATGGGCTTGGCCCTCTTGGACGTCGCCGACGCGATCCGCCCGCATCCCGACGTAATCGCATTCCTGCAACGCGTCGACGATGACGACTTTCTCGACGAGCTGTCGACGCTCGAAGGCGGCCCTCAGGCGCAGGCCGCCATTCGGGCCTATCTCGACGAGTACGGCATGCGCTGCGTGGGCGAGATCGACATCACACGGCCGCGCTGGAGCGAGCGGCCGGCCATGTTGGTGCCGATGATCCTCGCCAACATCGGGAACTTCGAGGCGGGGGAGGCAACGCGGCGCTTCGACCAGGGGCGCGTCGAGGCCGAGGCGAAGGAGCGCGAGGTGCTCGAGCGCCTGCGGGTGTTGCCCGATGGCGACGCGAAGGCCGACGAGACCAAGCAAATGATCGACCGAGTGCGGACCTTCATCGGCTATCGCGAGTATCACAAGTACGGCATGGTCAGCCGCTACTTCGTGTACAAGCGGGCACTGCTCGACGAGGCCGAGCGGCTGGTGCAGGCGAGCGTTCTGGACGAGGCGGAAGACGTGTTCTTCCTCACGTTCCCCGAGATCGAAGACGTGGTGCGCACGCAAGAGGTCGACAGCGAGCTCATCCGCGAGCGCAAGGACGCGTTCGCGTCGTACTACGCGCTTACGCCCCCGCGCGTGCTCACCTCCGAAGGCGAAGCGGTCGCGGGCTCGTACCGGCGCAAGGACGTGCCGGCGGGCGCGCTGGTTGGCTTGCCGGTGTCCACCGGGACGATCGAGGGGCGGGCCCGCGTAATCGTCGACATAGAGCAGGCCGACCTCAAGACGGGCGACATCTTGGTCACCGCGTTCACGGACCCGAGCTGGTCGCCGCTGTTCGTCACCATCGCGGGCCTGGTGACCGAGGTCGGCGGACTGATGACCCATGGCGCCGTGATCGCCCGCGAGTACGGCCTCCCGGCGGTGGTGGGCGTGGAGCATGCCACGCAATTGATCCCAGACGGGCAGATGATCCGCGTGCACGGCACCGAGGGTTACGTCGAGCTGTTGTCGTGAGGCATCGGTGCTTGACTCGTATTAGGCGCGAATAAGGCGCGAGGCGGACGGCCCGCTTCGTCGGTGCTTAGAGCTCAGGTGAGAGCGATGGTCGTTCCTCCTCAAGGGGCGCCTCGGGCAGTACACCTGATGCTCCATTGGGCGGATCGCGTCGCGACAGAATGTCGGTCAGGTCGCACTCCGAGCGTCGAGAACGGGCGCAAAGATTCGGCGATCGGCGCTTATGTTCCGGGGCTCGAGGCCTCGATATGTGCCAGCGACGTGACTTAGGACACGCCTCGCGCGGCGCACAGATGATCGGCGCGCGACCAAGCTCGACGCAGCGTGAACCCACGGCCTTGGGATGGTGGAGCGACGCGAGCACGGTTAGTCGCATCCCGATCGCCGAGACGCGGTTGAGAGCAACTCGTTCTATTGTAGCGTTGTCGCATGACAGTAGATAAAGATGACAGCGAGGTGGCGGTTCCGCCGCGAGTCTCGCCGATCGAGTTCCGCCTCGATCTCGCTTCGGGAGTGCCGACGTACCTGCAGATCGTCCACCAGGTCGAGCACGCGCTCCGCCTCGACTACCTCGCGCCCGGCGACCAGCTTCCGAAGGTCCGAGACGTCGTCGCGGAGCTGGCAATCAACCCGAACACGGTGCTGAAGGCCTACAGGGAGCTGGAGACGAAGGGCCTCGCGGTCGGGCGACCGGGCCAGGGAACGTTCATCGTGGCGACGCTCGGCCAGGTGGCGCTCCCCGAACTCGCCGCCCTCCGCCGCTCTCTCGTCTCCTGGGTGACGGCCGCAGATTCGGCCGGGCTCGACCAGGACGGGATCGCGGCGCTCGTCGCGAACGTGCTGCGGGATTTTCGTGAGCGTCGCGGAGGCACTGCCGACCGGCGCGGCGCGGCGCAACACGAGGAAGAGGGGGTGGCATGAACGTCATTGAGACCCGCGCCCTCGGAAAGTCCTACGGCTCGACGAAAGCGCTGCACGACTGCACGTTGGCGATCCCCGACGGGCACGTGGTCGCGCTCGTCGGGCCGAACGGTGCCGGAAAGACGACCTTGCTGAGCCTCGCGGTTGGGCTTGCCACGCCGACCACCGGTGAGCTAGCAGTGCTCGGCGGGCACCGCGCCGGTTCTCTGCCCGCGCTCGACGGAATCGCGTTTGTGGCCCAGGACACGCCGCTTTACAAGAACCTCTCCGCAGGCGACCTCATCCACGTGACCCGCAACCTCAACCGCCGCTTCGACGAGAGCTATGCGAAGCAGCGCCTCGGCGATCTCGGCATCCCGCTCCGCCAGAGGGCGGGGAAGATGTCCGGCGGCCAGCAGGCACAGCTCGCCTTGACGCTGGCGCTTGCGCGCAAGCCGCTGCTCCTCGTGCTCGACGAACCGATGGCGATGCTCGATCCGGTCGCCCGGCACGACTTCATGGCGACGGTGATGATCGCGGTCGCGGACGACGGCGTCTCGGTCGTGCTCTCCTCGCACGTCCTCGCCGAGCTCGAACGGGTTGCTGACTACCTCGTGCTCGTTTCGCGCGGCAGCATCCAGATGGCGGGCGAGGTCGATGATCTCCTTGCGCGCCATCGCGTGCTCACCGGACCAGCTTCAGAGTCGGAGCGGTACGCGCAACAGTGGAACGTCGTCCACGCCAGCCGTTCCGCATCACAAGCGCACCTACTTGTCCGCTGCGACAGCACCTCCGATCCGGTGCCCCCGGGATGGGAGGCGCACTCGGTCACCCTGGAAGAGCTGACCCTTGCCTACTTGCGCGAGCCCGGCGTCGCGGCGCTGCCCGGTCCGGCCCGCGCCCGGGACACCGAACGATCGGAGGTGTCAAAATGACCACGCTAAGCATGCTCGCCGTGCCCGCCCGCTCGGACGAGGACGCGAACCTGCGGCCGCTGCCGTGGCGGCGGATGGCCTGGGTCACCTGGCGCCAGCACCGCGTCGCGCTGACCGGCTTGGTTGTGGCATTGGCCGCGATCGGGACGTACACCTGGATCGTCGGCCTGCAGCTTCACCACGCCTACGCGGCCGAACTCGCCTGCCACCCCGCGGGCTCAGATGCCTGCCTCCAACTGACGAGCGGCTTCAATAGCGTCGGCGGCTTTCTGACGAATGGCTGGATATTGCAGTTAGTGCCCGCACTGATCGGTACGTTCGTCGGGGCGCCGGTGCTGGCCCGTGAGATGGAGACCGGCAGCTACCGTTACGCCTGGACGCAGGGCTTCGGGCGGTGGCGTTGGACGCTCGCCAAGTTGGCGGGGCTCGCGGTCGCGGTGACCGCCGCGGCCAGCGCCATCAGCGTGCTGTTCTCCTGGTACTACCAGCCGTATTTCGGCGCGGACAACCAGGCCCGCTCCCTGAGCGAGTTGACTTCGCTTGCTCCCAGCCTGTTCGACTTGCGCGGAGTCGTGTTCGGCGCATGGACGCTGGCCGCCTTCGCGATCGGCGCCCTGGCCGGCATGCTGATCCGCAAGGTCGTCCCCGCGATTGTCGCCACCCTGGTCGCGTACGCCGGACTTGCCATCGCGACCGGGGCTTGGTTGCGAGAGCACTATTTTGCGCCAATCGTGACCAGGTCACTGAACGTGCCAAGTTCTGTTTGGATTGTGAGCCAGAACTGGACGAAAGGCGGCCAGGCGGTCAGTCAGACGGTGCTCTATCAGGTCCTCCAGGGCGCACCAGCGCAGGTCGCCGGGAAAGGAGGTGGGGGGCCGAACCTGCACGCCCTCGTCGCGTGGCAGTACCTAGTCCAACACGGCTACATCCAGGTGACGAGCTACCAGCCTGCCACCCGCTTCTGGGCGTTCCAGTGGGTGGAGGCTGGCTGGCTGCTTGGGTTGTCGGTGCTACTCATAGCCGTCACCGTCTGGCTGGTCCGTCGCCGCGCGGCCTGAACGCCATGCGCCGAGCCCGAGTGGCTCGACAACAGCTCGACCGAGACGAGGACAATTTTCGATTACCGGGCGGTCCGGGTTGCCAAGGGATTCGTGGACGCATCGCTCGCCCGGGACCCGTTGGGCGCTCTCGCCGCCTGGGCCGCGAAGGGCTGCCTCTCCCAGCTCCGAGATGCGTAGGGCGATATCCGTGAGGTCGCGCCGTCCGGGCCAGTCACTGCGCCGGTTCGCGCTCATCCTGGGGGTTGGCGCAGTCGCGTTCTTTCTGGCGGCGATCCTGCACGGGGTGTTCCGGACCGCTGACTCGTTCCGAGTGCCTAGCGAGGCCACCCTTGCCGGCTTGAGCATGCCCCAGCGCATCGTGGCCATAGCCGAGAGTCAGATCGGGTACAGCACCGAACCTTCCAACACCTACTGCAACAAGTTCAGCGCCTACTGGAACGCCGGTACCGCGGACTGCCCGAGCGGCGAGATGAGCGAGGAGTGGTGCGCCGACTTCGCCGCCTGGGCCTGGCAGAAGGCCGGAGTGCAATTCACCTACGGCTACGGCCCTGGAGAGATCAACGGCGGCGCCGTCAGCTTCTATGAGTGGGGCGTCGCCAACGGTGAGTGGCACCCGACGACAAGCGGATTCGTGGCTGCTCCTGGCGACGTGGCGATCTACGGCCTCTCGGTCGGCGCCGGCCCGTCGGCCGCGCACGTGGCGATTGTCACCGACGACGCGCCCGGCCAGTCGGGCCCGGACGTAGTGAACGGAGACGGCGACCGGACCGGCTTCTCGCGCGTCGAGACCGGGATCGACCAGCTGCAGGTCGACGTCGGTCAAGACGAGTACACGCTCGCCGGCTACGTGACCCCGCCCTAGAGTTCTCGCGAAGCAGCGGCGATGGCACCCGAGACGCGTAGGCGAGCAGCGTGCGTTCGGCAATGGCGTCGACGCTTTGCGTCGAGCGAGTCACTGAGGTCCTGGCGCGTCGGGCAGCACACCTCAGGTACAAGGTGGATTGTCGTCGCGACAGAACGTCGGTCAGGTCGCACTCCGGGCGTCGAAAGCGCGCGCAAATATTCGGCGATATGCGGCTCAGCCAATGCCCGAAGACGGCGATGTTCCCGGCTCTTTCGTGGTTGTCCTGTGCCAAGGGTGGGGTCGGGCTCAGAGCTCGGGACCCGTGGGAACCGCAGGCGTGGGCGGCAGTTCGTAGGAAGACCCGAGGCTCCGCCGGTGCATGATCGGCGGTGGGGTTGGAGTGCTCGTGGCGAAGGGGCGGGGACGATGTGGGCTGGCTTGTTGGGTTTCGATGGCTCGGCGTAGTTGGCT
>Ga0302157_10000445_pt1 | contig 54752 bp, 46 predicted proteins | sample I_Bog_N3_3_FD_193502 | JGI IMG/M metagenome (GOLD analysis project Ga0302157, IMG submission 193502) | Peat permafrost microbial communities from Stordalen Mire near Abisko, Sweden - I_Bog_N3_3 | ecosystem: Environmental > Terrestrial > Soil > Wetlands > Peat | place: Sweden: Abisko, Stordalen... | reverse complement strand
GCGACAGTTCGTAGGAAGACCCGAGGCTCCGCCGGTGCATGATCGGCGGTGGGGTTGGAGTGCTCGTGGCGAAGGGGCGGGGACGATGTGGGCTGGCTTGTTGGGTTTCGATGGCTCGGCGTAGTTGGCTGATGCGGTCGGCGAGCTCAGGATGGCTTTCGATGAAGTCGGCTCTCGCTTGTTGCGCATCTTGGAGCTCGCCGATCTGAGCCGCGAGCCGGGACTGCTCGCCTTCGAGGGGCTGAGCGTGAGGTTCGGTCATGCGCTGCCAGGCACGCTCGGCCGCCTGCAGCGTGGCGCCACTGGTCCTGAGGTCTTCGCGGCTTCGGTGCCGGGCGAGAAACCCGCGGTGGGGGTTTTGGGCGCGACGGAGGTTCTCCTCGTGGACTCGGCGCGCGACTTGCAGGTTCTCGTAACTGGCTCGGACGGGAGTGTTCGCCCATCGTCCGGCGCCGGTCCGGAGGTCGGCGAGGTCCTTTTCGAGGTCGGCCTGCTGTTCTCGGACGTGAGCGAGCTCGTTGGTGACGGCAGGTGGGATGCTCCCGACGAGTTGTCGGTGCTCGGCGCGAAGGGCCTCGAGGCGCTGCGCGGCTCGGGCCTGGTCAGTGGCCCATCGCTGGCGGCGCTCGTCATCCCAGGACCAGGTCAGACGTTGGGCGGCTTCGGTGAGGTCGGGTGCGGTGGTGTAGACGTGGCTCGCGTTCCGGGCTCGGCTCATGGCCACATAGGCAAGCTCCCGGCCACCGCCGTCGTCGAGGACGTGGGCGACCTCGACCGTCGTTCCCTGGGCGCGATGAGCGGTGATGGCGTAGCCGTAACCGAGGCGGTCGGCGCCGATGTCTTCGGCGCCCATGTGCAGCTGGCGGCCGTCGGGCGTGATCGCGATGAGGGTCTGGGCCTCCGGGTCGACGGCGGTGACCCGGGCGGCCTGAGATGTGACCCAGGCGCCGTGAGGTCCGGGGGCAAGGGTGATGACCCGGTCCCCGGCCCGGTAGGTGCGCCCGCCGGGTGCTATGAGCTCGGGGCCGGTGAGCCTCCCGGAGCGCTCCCAGAGGTCTCGAGCAGCGCGATTTAGCATCTCGACGTTGTCGCGTCGATAGGCGAGAAGAAGGGGGTCCCGTCCGGCGTCGATGTCGGCCGCCCAGGCACGGATCATCCCGGTCACCGCCCGGCGGCGGTCGGGCACGGGATGGACCCGGCCGTTGCGGGCATACCAGCCGACGGCGGCGGCGATGTCGCCGTCTCGGAGCTCACAGAGCGCGCCGCGTTCGGCGGGGTCGTTCTGGCGCAGGTTGTCGGTGAGCGCCCAGAGCTGCTCGGGATGGCGTTCGGCGAGGGCGGTGAGCGCTCCACCAGGACCGATGGCACCGAGCTGACGGTCGTCTCCTACGGCGATCAGCTTTGCCCCGGATCGCTCGACAGCGGTCAGGAGACGGGCGAGGTCGACATCTGAGGTCATGGCTCCCTCGTCGAGGATCAGTACGTGCCGGTCGGAGAGCTCGAGTGTGTTGTGGTCCAGCCGCCAGGAAAGCGAGGCGACGGTGCGTGAGTCCATCCCGGCGCCCTCTCCGAGGTTCTTGGCCGCTTGTCCCGAGGTCGCGGTGCCGAGCACGGTGTAGCCAGCGCTTTCGAAGCCGTCGCGGACCGCCGCCAGCGTCGTCGTTTTCCCGGACCCGGCCACACCCATCACGAGATCAAGACGGTGCCCACTCACGAGGAGGCCGACTGCCACCTCGTGCTGGGTGGCGCTCAACGACGCGCCGAGACGCTCCTCGAGCCGGGCGACAGCGTCGAGCGCGGCCTGCTCCTCGATCTTCGGACCCTCTTCGCCCGTGAGTGACTCGGCCAGCGTTGCGATGCGCTCCTCGTCGGCAAGGACGCAGCGTGCCGTCCACACCTGTTCTCTGCTTCCGGTCACCACCGGCAGGGCGACCGCATCGCCATGTGCGAGGACGGCATCGACAGCTTGGTCGAGCACAGAAAGGGGCAGTCCGTGAAGGTGCGGGGCGGCAGCGATGATCACGTCGCCGCGGGTGAAGGTCTTCTCACTCGCCAGGCGCCCGTCCGGGCCGAGCAGCTCGCCGGCGAGGACCTCGAGGTCAACCTCCGGGAGCCGGTAGGCGGAACCCGCCACCTCGATCGCGGCGCCGAGATCGGCCGGGGGATGACCAGCGACGTTCAGCTCCGCCTGCCATCTGGCCAACAGGTCCTCGACGCGGACTTCCGCCTTGTGGTCCCGGGTGGCCCGGGCTGCGACCGACCGCGCCGCGTAGGAAGCATCGGGTCCGACCGCGGCTGTGATCTGTGCCGAGCGGGTCGAGTGCAGCTCGCAGACCTCGGCCGGGATGCCGGCTATCGCCCAGCCTCCGAGGCGTCCGGACGGGCCCGGATCGGCGACGATCCCGTACCCGAGCTCGACCGCCTTGGCGGCTGCGGCCATCCGTCCCACCGCCGTCGCCGCGTGGAGGTGGTCTCTCAAGAACGCCGTGTCTGCGCCTTTCCAACCTCCGCGGGCGTCCCGCATCAACACGGCATTCGCGATCAGGACATGATCGTGCACCTGGGGATCGCTGGCCCGGGTTGTAGCGTGCCGGGAGGTCGCCCAGATGAGCCCACCGGTGCCCACCCGGGTCTGAGCACGTCCCCGCCGACCACCCCGTTCGGCGACGAGACGGTCCAGATAGTCGAGCGTCGCGTCGCGCTCGGCATCGACGATCTCGTGCATGTCCTCGGCGCGGCCGATCACGCCGAGTTCGGCCACTGACTTGTGGGGGGAAACCACGAGCTCCAGGCCCGGACGCAGGCATGCCACCAGACGGCGGCCGGTGCGAGGGTCATGCGCACCACCGATGCCGAAGAGGGCCCGGTAATCAGCGAGGTCCACCTCACCGGCCAGGCCGAGCAGCCCGCGTCCTGAGCCGCCCCAGGACATCGGAGTCTCTCCGCGCGAGGCGTAGTACTCGCCAGAGGCAGCGACCGGGTCGTCACCGCGGCCGGCGACGGTGTGCTCGTGATATTCGACCGAGTCGGCTCCCATCATCCGCATCCACGCCACGCGCACCACCCCTCTGCCAACTGAAAGTTGCAAACGTGTTCCTCTTGGTTTGTGGTTATAGCAGGAATGGATGTGAAGTAAAGAGGTTGTTTGGTGTTGGGTAGATGGAGGTAAATGAAGGTAAGTGATGGTGAATGGGAAGGTTGTTGGAGAGGGAGGATGGAGGAGGGAGATGGAGTGGGTGAGGTAGCAGGATGGAGTGGGTGAGGTGGGAAGATGGAAGGAGTGGAATGGGCTGATGGAGAGGGAAAAGGGGAAGGAGTTGGTGAGAAGTGGGTGGCCCGGCGGTTGGTATATAGAGGCTAATGATGGTAAAGGACGGTGAATGTCATTGAGTCTGGTTGATCGACTTGGTACGGCCGCGTTCTGGTGGTGAACCAGGGTCCGGGTGGGGTACGCGCCAATAGCCTGGATTCCCCAGTGCCTCTTAAGTAGAGGCTCGTCACCGTCTGACATCCTGTCGGCGCCGGTCTCGTCTGCACCCAACACCACGACGCTCAAGGAGACCGATGACCAATAACGACGCTCTGCCGCAACTCCTCACGATCGAGCAGCTCGCCGGGCGGCTCGGGGTGAGCATCCGCCACATTCGCCGACTCATCGCCGAACGAAGGGTGCCCTACCTGAAGGTCGGTTGGTTCATCAGATTCGACCCGGCCGAAATCGCCGCCTGGCTTGATGATGCTCGCCACCCTCACGTCAGGCACGGGCGGCTTGACGCCCCCAAATTTCCCCGGAGTCGTGGAGAGGCGATTGCAAGCCAGCTGTGACCACGACGCAGCCAGATCAAGCAGACAGTCAGCAAACCGGCTGCCGTGAACCCTGAGGCTGACGCACCTTCGGTAGATGCCGAAGCACCTCACACAGGCACTTCAGCATCACGGGCTCATCGAGAAGAGTCGACGACTTGACGTACGAAGGCGGGATTGAGGCTGTCCTCCGTCAGATCGTCAGGAGCCGGTGACTCTCAGGAGCAACGCCTGGATCCGAGTCTCTATACGACCCGCCGCCGTGGGCGTCAGTTCCTTGGTGATGGCTGGGATCGACCGGCCTCCTCGTCGGAGTTCTTCGCGGAGGACCGCGCCGAGGTCCCCGATGACCGGATCGGTGGGGAGGTCACTGGATGTCACGCCCTCTGCAGCAGCCACCTCGAGGCATCGCCACAAGTCGGTCGAGTCGCGCTCCTCGTTGCGGACCTTTCTCGCGCCCGCCTTCAGGAGCAACATTCCCACGGCATCGGGGAGCAGCACCTCGGTCTCGATCGCACGCCGATCAGAGAGGACGAAGCGGACCGGCAATCGCACGGGCGTGCGCCTGAGCGCCTCGGCGAGACCGGGCACCTCGGTCGTCACGACCTTGGTCCCGTTGCTGTTGATCTTCTTGTTGACTCGCGGCCGTGAGGTGTACGCAGGTATGAGCAGATCGGTCGACGCCGTCCGCCGTCCGTCGAGCACGCGCTCCCAGGTGCAACCGCTCGTTTTCTTGTAGCCCATGGCTTCCAGTTCCTCGACCAGGCGACCGGACTTCAGCACGTGCGGCGGAACTCCGAAGTCGGCGTCGCCTGTCCTCCGGAGGGGCACGTCGATGCCGAGGCGCAAGATGTGGAGCATCACGGCGATCCCACCGAGCAGCCGGTAGTCGGCGCCCATCTCCGCCAGCCCTGCCGCCCTCGTCACGTCGGCCATCGCAACGAACCCGCCATCGTCCGCTGCCGACGGACTCATCATCACCAGCCGATCCGTCCCGCCGCCAGAGACAGCCAGGATGTCCTCGACCGGGCGCGGGTCTGACGGCGCAGACGTGGGCGCAAGCGGAGCATGACTGCCGGGCGGCGAGACGCACAGGTGGCCCGCGCCACAGAAAGCCGACCCAACGTCGACCTCGTTCTCGCATGGCTTGCCGTCGCTCGTCTCCATGGACATGCACCTACGCGTCGCCATGGGATCTCCCAGCATCGCGGCCCCTGCAGTCGCCCGCCGTCATCGTTCCTCCGCCAGCGGTTGCGGGACGGTTTGTCGCATTGCCACCTTCATAGGGTGCCCATCACGACGCGGCGCATGAGCCGCTCGGAGGCCTCGAACCTGTCCTCTCCGCCGAGGTCACGCAGGTCCCATATCTGCTGCAACGGGTGCGCAAGGGGGAATGGCGCCTCCCTCGGGGCTTGCCATGGTTCGAGCAGGCTCGGGTCGGACACGTGGCGGAGGACGATGCTCGCCTCGCCCCTGGCCATGGCGGGGACGAAGCCGGCCGAGTCGAGCGGCGCGTCGAGGTTGGTGTAGATCACCGTTAGCGTCGGCGACCGCCAAGGAGCGACGAAGTCGGGGGCGGCGTCGGCTGAGACGACTGCCACGGCGCCGGCTTCTACGAGGTAGGCAACGGCACGGGCGACCTGTTCGTGTGAGGGGTCGATGTCGTACCAGAGTGTCTCGGTCACGACCGCTGGAGCGTGATGGAGCGCGTATAGAAGAACCAGCCGGGCGCGTTGGTCCGCCTCGTGCACGTCCGCGAACCTGACGTCCTCGGTTGCGAGGAGTCTTCCGATCTGTGAGACGCGCGGCTGGGTGATGCCGAGTTCCCTGGCGAGGTCGACCTGCAACGTGGGGACGGTGCGGACCGCGAGGAGCCGGACGGCGCGAGAGGTGGCCTCGCCCCACCTTCGTGTCTTGGGCCGCTCCATTTCTACCGTCATGCTGCAAGTATAAGTGTTCCCAGCTCTCAAGGCAAGAAGACTTATATTAGTGTTCTAGGGCTACGGCGCGGCCATTTTCGCGACCAGCATCTTGGCCCGCTCAGCTTCGGCGTGCTGATACCGGCTAGCTGCCGCTGGGCTTGCGTGGCCGGCCTGGTGCATCAGGTCCGCCTGGGTGGCGCCAGCTTGAGCAAACCATGTCAAGCCCGAATGTCTGAGGTCGTGGAAGCGAAGATCCTCGCGGCCGGAGACCCGTCGAGCCCGCTCCCACACACGGGAGAAGGTCCGATGGATGACAGGTGCAGTGCCGTCCTTGTTCGGGAAGAGCCAGGCGCTCGCCTGCGGTCCGACATAGGTCGCAAGGTGCGCTCGCAGTGCCGTACGCACGTCTTCGGTCATGTACAGCGTTCTGTCACCTGCCTCGGTCTTCGGACCCTGCTGGCAACGCTTGCCGTCAGGAGCCACGACCCAGGCTCGACGGACGTGGATCGAGCCCGCATCGAGGTCGATATCGCCTCGTTGCAGCCCCAGCACTTCGCTCCGGCGCAATTGGCACCAGGCCGCCAACAAGAGCGCTGCCCGGTAACGATCAGGCACGGAGTCGACGGCCCACTGCAGCTCGTCCCGGGTTATGACCGGACGCTCTGTGGAAGCCTCCGTGGCGCCACCTTCGACGCGGCAAGGTGACTTTGCGATCACGTCCATCCTGACGGCCGTGTTGCAGATCGTCGCCATCAGCCGGTACGCACCGGCTGCGGTCGGAGGGTGCTGGCGCTTGAGCGGGTAATACCAAGCCTCGACCCGATCCGGGTCGATCTCGGACAAGTTGCAGTCGCCAAAGGTCGGCAAGATGTGGCGATCGAGCAGCCCGCGGTACTTTGCTTCGGTCGTCGCCCTCAGCTTGGTTCCCGAACGTCGAGCAATCCAGGCCTGTGCGTATTCAGAAAAAGTGGTGTCCTGGGTTTTCGAAGCTTCCATCCACTGGCCCCGGTGGAGATCGGCCTCGACGATGGTGAGCCACTTGTGAGCGTCCGCCTTGGCGCCGAAGGTGCTTTCACCCTTGAATTGCTTGCCGTTGTGCCAGTACGTCGCCTGGTAGCGCCCCGAGGGCAGGCGACGGACACCCCCGAAGGCCCTCCTCGTCCTGTACTTGCTGGCCATGGTCCGACACTAATGCACGGGGAACGCACGAGGCAAGAAAAGGTAGCCGTGACCTGGGCATGAATCTACCCTCTCAGGGTGGAGACACGGGTTCGAATCCCGTTGGGGCTGCCAGAAACCGAACTCACAGCTGCCATGCGCTGAGCAGGTCCGCCGCATCGAGGGCAAGGTCGGCTCCTACACTTGCGGCGCCGCGCGGCGCGACGGCGAGAAGACTAGCCGCGCCCGCTCTTGGTATCACTGCACGCCCTTCCGCAAGTTCGGCGAGGAGGTGACCAGGGAGGAGGCCGAGTTCAGGCCGGGCCCGGAGCTGAGCATCGAAGCCGCTCTGACCCCCTACCGCAAGCGGGGCGAGGCCACCGACGCTGCAGTCCGGGCGATGTCACTCACGGAGCCTTGCCGCGGATGTGGAGGCCAAGGCAAGTATCTGCGTTGGGTGCTGCTCCACCCGATCAACGAGACTGCTCGGCACGCGGGACACGCCGACGCGACGCGAGAGCTGCTCGACGGCACAACGGGGGAGTGACGTTCTGCGCTTCCCGGTGTTGGGGGCGGCGTTCTGTTTTCGCGCGTAGGCGCGAGCCTTCGCAAGCACCAGGCGTAACCTTCCTTTTCGTGACAAGTCCAGAGGTTTTCACCGTCACGGGTTCGATCGCAATCGCCGGTTCGGCGTCATGTCTGCTGACACTCGTCGTTCTTCACGTGCTTCCCACTGGACTCTCGCCGCTCACGAATCCAGTGAGCCAGTACGGGATCACTTCCTACCGGCTCGGTTATCGGGTCCAGACAATCGCGATGGGAATCGCCGCCATCGCTGCCGCGATCGGAATCTCGGAGCTCGGCATCGGTGGTGCTCCGCTCGTTGTCCTCTTCCTCGTGATCTTCGGTGCAGCACGTCTCGCCATCAGTTGGTTCCCAATGGACGTTCCGGGCGCCGCACGCACCGAGTCCGGCCGCTGGCACGGATTGCTCGCGCTCGCGGCGTTCGGAGGCGCCACGCTTGCTGCACTGCGGCTGGGGACCGATCTCGGTAGATCGAACGTATGGGTGCACGCACGCGGGCCGATCGCCGGACTCGGGATTGCGATGCTCGTCTGCCTGATCTCGATGGGTGCAGCCCGGCGAAGCGAGTCGATGCGCCACTATTTCGGCGTCGTCGAGAGAGCCTTCTACGCAGGAACGATTGGCTTCTTGTTCGTCGTGGCATTCGAGCTGGTCAGGACGCGTTGAGCGTGCGTCGCCGAAATGTCACAATCTGAGTCTGCCAGCAATCGCGGTTCCGAGATCGGTGCGCGGTGCGGGGCCTACGGCAGTCCCGCACCGGCCGTACAGATGGGTTGTCACGGCGTCTTCGGCTGGATTGGCTCAGCGATGTTGGTTTGAGCCGACAGCCGAGCGAGGACTTCCTCGGCCGTGGGCCATGCCCTCATCTCGCGGGCGAGGCGACCGGCGTGTCGCTGGTATGAAGGGTTTGACAGCACTTCCTCCACAGCGACCCGGATCCGGCGCGACTCGTGTTCCTCGTCGAGGTGGGGCTGGCTTCTTGTCTCCAGTGCGGTCCTCAGCTCCACGGTGCGGCCGGCTCGCGCGTCTGTGATCCGCCTGGCGTTTTCGAACTGGTCGGCGAAGCGCGGCACCATGACCAGCGGCACTCCGACTGCTAGAGCGCCGCAGACCGTCCCGGAGCCCCCGTGACAGACTACGACGTCGGCTTCGGCGAGCACATCGGCGTGGTCCACCCATGGCTCGACGTGGACGTTCGAAGGCAGGGAACCGAGTCGTGAAGGATCAAACCCCCGACCGACGGTCAGCAGTACCCGGACGCCGAGCCCATCGACGGCGGCCATGGCCGTTCGATACACGTCGGCGGCTATCGAAATGTTCCCAAGCACGGTTCCGAAGCTCACATAGACAAGCGGGGTGTCGGCACTGTCCCACCAGGCAGGAAGTGGCCGCAACGACGCCCGCGCACTGTGGCAGAACCGGATTGTCGTAGGAAAAGGCGAGGGGTCCAGAGACTCCGGGAAGCAGGTCAGATACGGGCTGGCCCACAGCTCGTCGACCACTCCCCTGCGGTGCTCCTCCAAAGCGGGGCCTGCTGCAACGATCGACGCGGCTTCAGCCTCGGCGAGAGAGATGGCGACCTGCGCGGTCACAGCCTGACCAGGTGGCTGGGCGATAACCGAGGCGTACTCGCACGGCTCGCGCAGGATCAGCTGCGGGACCCAATCGTGGTAGGTCTGCTCCATCGAAGGCAGCATGGCCCTAGCGGCCAGTCGCCCGAAGAGCTCCCGGTTACCCAGCACGAGCGCCTCAGCGCGAGACACAACGAGGAACTTCTCCCTAATGGACGCGATGTCGGCATCGGACGGCTCAGCACCGCGCTGGAACGAGAACCCGCTGGCGGTCACCAGCTCATCCATCGCGGGCGGCCCTATCACGAGTGTCTCGTCACCTCGACGCTGCGCTGCTTCAAGAAACGGAACAAGCGGGTTGAAGTGACCGGCACCGCCAAGGGAGCAAGCGGCCAGGACGCGCACGGAACCCGAGGCTACAGAGATAGCTGATCTGCGCCACGCTCGTCTGTCGTTGCCGTCGAGCCGACAGAGCAGATGATCGGCGGGAGCGCCTGTCGGGCGGATCACCGGAACCCTGTCTGATCGGTACGCCCACCTCGGTACCGGTGGTCGATATAGGTGCGGCAATCTGTTCGTGCCCCCCTCCGAGAGCGCGAAGGTGTCAGCGCGACCATGTGGTGCCTCGTCCGGATCCCGAGCGGCCCAGCCATTTCGTCGCGAGCGAATTCTCGAGTAGGGGAAGGGTCAGGGTCATCCCTGATTGCCACACATCACGAGTGTCGTGACAATGGAGGATGCAAAGACCTCCGCCCAGCGACTTTTCCTCGGTTAGGTGTCGGGACAAACGCGGGCGACCCCGTTAGGGTGCAGCCCGTCAGCGCGACGATCGCGGAAAGGACAACAAACGAGCACCGTTACCGACCCTGACACCTTCGAGCATCAAACCGAGAGTCGCTGGGCCGTAGAGACCCACGGGCTGACCAAGCAATTCGGCGAGAACGTGGCGGTGAACAATGTCGAGCTTCTCGTCCCGAGAGGATGCGCGTTCGGCTACCTCGGTCCCAACGGCGCCGGCAAGACCACCTTGATTCGAGTGCTGTTGGGGCTGACGCACGCTGACGCCGGCACCATGTCTCTTCTCGGATACCCGGTCCCCAAGCATCGCGATCTGGCACTGGCGCGAGTCGGCGCCATTGTCGACGAACCTCGGTTCCACGGCCATCTGACGGGCAGGCAGAACCTCCAGATCCTCGCTGCGGCTCGCGGACCAGGCGCCCGCGATCGCATCAGACCGGCTCTCGAGCGCGTCGGCATACTTCACCGCGCCGATGACAAGGTGTCGAAGTACTCGATGGGCATGCGCCAACGTCTCGGCGTCGCCGCGTGTCTGATCGGGGACCCCCAACTGCTCATCTTGGATGAGCCCATGAACGGTCTCGACCCGGCGGGCATGGCCGACATGCGAGAGATGATCATCTCGCTCGTGGCCGAGGGCCGCACGGTTGTGCTGTCCTCCCATCTCCTCGACGAGGTCGAGAGGACCTGTGATGCCGTTGCGATCGTGGACCGGGGCAAGGTGGTTCGGCAGGGACCGATCTCGGAATTGCTGGCGGGAGCAAGCCTTGCACTCCAGGTCGAATGCTCCGAGCCTGATCGAGCCCGGAGTCTCATCGACGCCACCCGCATCGGGGCCAACATCGAAGTCGGGTCTCTGGGCCTCGGCATCAGCTTGCCGGCCGGGACGACGCGCGATGTCATCGCCGAGATCAACCGTGTCCTAGTGGCCGGCGGTATCTCGGTGTATCGGCTTCAGGAGATCCAGGCGTCGCTCGAATCGTGGTTCCTGCAGGTTACGAGTCGGCTGGGGGCCCAGGAATGAGGACACCTGCACTGCCAACCGCGAGCGTGGCAACTGTGCCGGCAGACGCCGTGCGTGACCGTCGGGGCTCACCGATACCCACCGGCTCAATGATCGCCACGAGAATCATGGAGTTGCGCAAGCGGCGCGGGCTCATGATCGCCCTAATCGTGGTGAACATCGGAATCCCCACCGTCTTCCTCGTCGTGCGGCTGCTCGCACATGCCATCGCTCCGAAGTCCTACGGGCCGGCCGGCGGCTACGACATCTACACGAGCCTTTGCGCGGGCGTGCTTTACGTGTTCGGCTTCATCGTCGCCGCAACGTTGGGCTGCACGGCAGGCTCGGTCGACCTCACCGAAGGGATGTTCCGCCACCTGGTCGTGACGGGCCGCTCGCGTTTGGCCCTTTACCTAGCCCGGATCCCCGCTGGCCTTGCCATCGTCATGCCCTTGGTGGCGGCCGGGTTCATCATCGTGTGCTCGGTGTGCGTCTTCGCGGCTCCGACGAGACTGAACTACGACGGCACGAACGTGCCAGCCGGGCTTTCCCGCTCTGCATTCGAGAACTGGGCGGGGGACCATCCGAAACAGGTCATCTGCGACTTCGGCTTCTTCACCGGACCGTCTTCTCCGGTCCCCGCGGCAATCAACAGCGTTCCGTGCGGCCCCAACGGCCCGATCGTCAAGGCAGCTCCCGGGTCTCAGGGTCCCGGGCAGGCCACCGTTACGCCCGCCCAACTCAAAGCCGCCGCCATCCTGATCGCGCGGCAGAACTATACGAATTACTCCAGCGACTTTCTCTACCCGTCGGATTCCTTGATGATCAGAACGGGGCTGTGGATAGAGCTCGAGGCAGTCATCGGGTTCATTGTCGGACTCGGACTCGCATCGCTGCTCGGGCAGAGAACCGTCCCGGTGATATTGATGATCGTGCTCGAGATCATCCTCACGCCCCTATTCTCCCGAGCACGAATCGCCCACCTGTTGAACCTGCAGCGTTCGATTGTCGGCGTTGCCATGGCCCACTTGACACCGGGGGGCCTTCCCGTGTTCGGAGGAGGTGGCGGCGGTCCGGGTGGCGGACAGGGGAATCCCTTGCTGGTGCCGGAGTCGGTCACCTGGGCCGCCTTGGTCATCGTCGCGTGGCTCGTGGGTTGGACGGTTCTCGGAGCATGGCGGATGATGACGAGAGACGCTTAGGACACACTGAGTCCCGGGGAGACTGGCCGGTGACTGTCACTTCGCGGAACCGTCTCGATCTGCATGTCCCGACAAAGGGCACGAGTCGGTATTCGGTGTGCGGTTCTGTATCAACCCGGGCCCCCGGCACCAGCTCAGCTGGAAGGTTCGGTTGTGACCAGTGATCCGACAAGGCAGGGCCCTGAGAGGTCGGCCGGCGTCCCCACTACGGACTGCGCGCTTCCAGGGCATCCAGGTCCCGCTCGGCGTACAGCCGGTGTTCCCACTCTTCGTTGAGGATGATGAGCAGGCACTTGCGCACTGGGTAGCTGCGGGGCTGCGGCCAGCCCGGTCCCTCGACTGGTTCGGTGTCGCCGTCGAGTGTCGCGACCGTAAGACCTTCGATGACCTGGCGCACGGTGGCCATTCGGCGATGGCGCAGCTCGAGCACGACCTCGAGCGAGGGTCGTGCGTCGCGGTCGCGGGGCACCTCCGGCGTGTCGGGCATCTCGTCCCACGGCAGGTCCAAAGGGTCCCACGGCGACGGATCACCGAGGATCGCCCGTGTGATCCAGGAGTCGGTGGCAAAGACGAGATGGCGCAGCGTCTCGATGAATGACCACTCGCCGTCGACCGACTCGTGCAGCAGTTCAGGTTGCAGGCGGCGGGCCCGTTCGACGGTCTCGCCCCAGAGCCGCGCGAGGATGCCCCACGCCTCCCGGAAGCCTGCTGGGTCTGTCGGGCGCATCTTGGACCGGAGGGGATACCGCCTGTTGAGCTCGGCGTCGACCAGGGGCCCGATATCGACGCCATTGATCGTCAGATTTTGGATCTCGCCGTGGATGTCGACGTCGACTAGGTCCACGCTCCGCATCACGACCCTGCTCAGGTCGACGGCGCGGAACCGGGCGTCGCTCAGGTCGACGGTGCGGAACTTCGCGCCGCTGAGGTCGACACGCTCGAACTGAGCTCCACAGAGATCAACACCAATGAAGTCAGCCATGCGACGACCCTAGGGAGCATTCGGCGAGACCTGTGACGGTGCCTTTAGAGGAGCGATGAGTTTCCCGCGACACGTCCGTCATGATCTTGAACCGTTCAGATAGGAGACAACGTGCCGAAGCTCATGCACGTGGGCCGAGTACTGGTCGCGGTGTCCGACCAAGATGCAGCCATCGCCTTATACACCGAGACCCTGGGCTTCTCCCTAACCGCGGACGTCCCGTTCGGGGAGGGTGAGCGCTGGGTTGAGGTCACCCCACCAGGTGTCGAGCCGCTCTCGCTCTGGTGCCGCCCCGGGGCGACTACCAGCCCGGGCGGATGACCCGGATTGCGCTCGTATCGACCGACCCCCGTGCCGCTCCTGTTCTTTTTCCGCGTCAACAACAAGAACCAGCTCATGGTCGTCGGAGGGCAGTAGGGCGCGAGGGCAACCTCGTTCCGTGCTCCGAATGATTCCATCCGCGCACCACGAGACCGGCCTGTCCGTGCCGCCCGTTGGCGCGGCAGACACGCTTGTCGAGCTCTGGATCGACGGTGTTCTGGGTCCCAGCCGCAGATCTTCGTGCAGCTCCGCTGCTCCGTTGACCTCCAGGTTCGGCGACCGTAGGATACTGCGTATGTTACGAATCAGATCTAAGCGCGCAGCAAGATGAGCGTCCGCCACGCGCTGCTCGCGTTCTTGAGCGAAGGTCCCAAGTACGGCCTGCAACTGCGCCAGGAGTTCGAGAAGAGCACCGGAGATGTGTGGCCCCTCAATGTCGGACAGGTGTACACGACGCTCCAGCGCCTTGAACGCGACGAGCTGATCGAGTCCGACGACCGCGGGGAGGAAGCCGGGCCGCAAAAGGTGTTCCGTATCACCGAGGCCGGTCGCAAAGAGCTCGACACGTGGCTGAACACGCCACCGGACACGATCGAGCCGCCCCGTGACGAGCTCGTGATCAAAGTGCTGGCTGCCCTTCACGTCCCTGGCGTCTCGGTCCACGACGTGATCCAGGTCCATCGCCGGTATCTCGTCGAGCTGATGCAGCAGTGGACGCGGCTCAAGGAGGACGAGGCCGAGTCCGACATGCCCTTTGCCCTCGTGGTCGACGCCGAGCTCTTCCGGCTCGACTCGGTCGTGCGATGGCTCGACACCGCCGAGGGTCGGTTGAAACGCGCCGTGCTCGAGGCTCCCTCGGCGAAACCGGGCCCGATCATCCGGCGGAGGTTGGTCGCCCGGCGATGAGCTATCTCGAGCTGCGCCGGGTCTCGAAGAGCTACGGAGCCGGCGCCACCGAGGTGCACGCGCTCTCCGAAGTCGACTTCGCCGTCGAGCGTGGCTCGTTTGTCGCGGTGATGGGGCCGTCAGGCTCGGGGAAGTCGACGCTGCTCACGATCGCCGGCAGTCTCGAAGAGCCGACGAGCGGCGAGGTCGTGATCAACGGCGATGCGCTGTCGTCGATGTCGCGAAACGACAAGGCGCGGCTTCGCCGTCGGACTGTCGGCTACGTGTTCCAGGACTTCAATCTCCTCGCCGGGCTCACCGCCGCGGAGAACGTTTCGTTGCCGCTCGAGCTCGACGGCCTCTCGGCGAAGAAGGCGCATCTCGCAGCTATGACCGCGCTCGAAGAGCTCGGTCTCGCGGATCGCGCAACTCACTACCCCGACGAGCTCTCCGGTGGCGAACGTCAGCGGGTCGCGATCGCGCGGGCGATCGTGGGCGACCGGTTCCTGTTGCTCGCCGACGAGCCGTCGGGCGCGCTCGACTCATCGAACGGCGAGGCCGTGATGCGCATGATCCTTGCTGCTTGCCGCCGCGGCGTCGCTGCGGTCGTTGTGACCCACGACGCGCAGCTCGCGTCGTGGGCGGATCGCGTCGTCTTCATCCGGGACGGCTGGATCGTGGATCAGACGGTTCCGCCGCCAACTCCCGAGTCGTTGGTCGCGGACCTCCCCGAACCGGGCCCCCGCCAATAGCCCGATCGGTTTCGACCCTGACCGACGAACAAGACCCTTGACATCCGTACTCATCTCAATAGGATACGCAGTATGTCTCCAGGTGTCTTACCTAACATCGACGCCGGACCTCCGGCAAAGGACGGTCGGCGCAGATGAGTCTCCTCGAACTCCGCGACATCTCGAAGTCCTACGGCGAGGGCGCGACGGAAGTTCACGCGCTCGCCGACATCGACCTCTCGGTCGACGGGGGGCACCTCGTGGCGGTGATGGGACCATCCGGATCGGGGAAGTCGACGCTCCTCACCATCGCCGGGAGCCTAGAAGAGCCGACGAGCGGCGAGGTGCGGATCTCGGGCGCCTCCCTCTCGCGCCTGTCCCGCAACGACAAGGCACGGCTGCGCCGCCGGACGATCGGCTACGTCTTCCAGGACTTCAACCTCCTGCCTGGTCTGACCGCCGCCGAGAACGTCGCGTTGCCCTTGGAGCTCGACGGCATCCTGGCGCGAAAGGCGCGCACCGCGGGCATTGCCGCCCTCGAGCAACTCGGGCTTGCCGACTGCGCAGACCGCTACCCCGACCAGCTCTCCGGCGGCGAGCGCCAGCGTGTCGCGATTGCCCGGGCCGTCGTCGGCGAGCGTCACCTCCTCCTCGCCGACGAGCCGTCGGGCGCCCTCGACTCGACCAACGGTGAAGCCGTGATGGCGATGATCCGCGACGCGTGTGAGCGCGGGATCGCCGCGGTCGTCGTCACCCACGACGCCAACCTCGCGTCGCGGGCCGACCGGGTGGTCTTCCTCCGCGACGGCCGCATCGTCGACCCCGACGCACCCGCTGCTCCCGACGTGCTCATGACTCCGTCCGCCGGTGATGGGATGGCCGGGCACGAGACCCTGAAGGAGTCACGATGAGCACCGCCGTCCTCTCTCCCCTCGCCAACGCCCGCCCGGCCGACGGCGGAGCGCCCGCCCGGCGAGCCGTCGTCCGTTGGGCCTGGCGGCTCTTCCGGCGCGAGTGGCGTCAGCAGTACCTGATCCTCGCCCTCATCACGGTCGCGGTAACGGCGACGATCGTGGGTTCGGCCGTTGCAACGAATACGCCACCGCCGAACAACTCCGGCTTCGGCACGGCGCAGGACTCCGTGTCCTTCACGACTTACGACGCGCACACCACCAGCGTCATCGCGAACCTCGAGCACCGCTTTGGCCGCGTCGAGGTGATCGAGAACGAGACGCTGTCGATCCCGGGATCGATCAACACCTATCAGCTTCGTGCACAGGACCCGCACGGACCCTTTGGCGGCCCGATGCTCTCGCTCGTCTCCGGGCGCTTCCCGTCGGGCGCGAGCGAGGTCGCGGTCACAAACAGCCTCGCCTCCGACTTCCACCTCACGGTCGACGGCAGCTGGCTCGTCGGTGGTGTCAAGCGCAAGGTCGTCGGCATCGTCGAGAACCCCCAGAGCCTCCTCAGCGAGTTCGCGCTCCTCGCACCTGGACAGGTGAAGAATCCCACGGGGATCACGGCGTTGTTCGACGCGCCAGGCGCGTCGCTGAGCTCGTTCGGCAAGGGCTATCAGGTGGAGACCCCGACATCAGTCGCGCAGTCGAACCCGCTCAACCCCGAGACGATCTCGCTCGCCGCGCTCGTGCTCGGCATGCTGCTCATCGCGCTGGTCTCGGTCGGTGGCTTCACCGTGCTTGCTCAGCGCCGACTCCGCTCGATCGGGATGCTCGAATCGACCGGAGCGACGGACCGACACGTCCGGCTCGTTGTGCGAGCAAACGGTACGATCGTCGGTGTCGTCGGCGCGATCCTCGGCTTCGTCCTCGGGCTCGTTGTCTGGCTCGCCTACCGACCGAGTCTCGAGCAAAGCTCGCACCATGTCATCGGGGCGCTCGCGCTGTCGTGGACCACGGTCGTCGCCGCGATGGTGCTTGCCGTCGTTGCGGCGTTCTTCGCGGCGTCCCGTCCGGCGCGGGCGATCACCAAGGTGCCTATCGTGCAGGCACTGTCGGGCCGACCGGCGCTTCCTCGTCAGATCCACCGGTCCGCGCTCCCAGGCATCGTCTTGCTCGTCCTCGCGTTCCTCCTACTTGGTTACTCCGGTGGCACGAACCACGGGAATGGAAGTGGCGGGGCTCCAGAGCTGGTGTTCGGCATTGTTCTCCTGATCCCCGGACTCATCCTGCTTGCGCCGTTCTTCCTGTCGTTGACTGCGCGCCTCGGCCGCCGTGCGCCGATCGCGACCCGGCTCGCGCTGCGCGATCTCGCCCGGTATCGGGCGCGCTCGGGCTCCGCGCTCGCGGCGATCAGTGTCGGGGTGCTCGTGGCGGTGATCGTCATGCTCGCTGCCGCCGCCCGCTACGGCAACGTCCTCGACTACGCCGGCCCCAACCTGGCGTCGAACGAGCTTGCACTTCATGCGAGCCTGCCGCCGCAGGGTCAGCCGATTGTGAAGCGCAATGCCAGCGGTCAACTCGTTCCGGTCAAGAACCATCCGGTGGAGACCGCAAGTCCCGCTCAGCTCGCAGCGCGTGCCGAGCAGATCGCGAGAGGGCTCGGCGCACAGCTGATCGCCCTTGAGACGCCGGACGCCGGATTGAACGGGACACAGGGAGGTCGCAACTGGAACGGACAGATCTACGTCGCAACGCCGCAGCTCCTCAAAGCCTTCGGGATCAAACAGTCCGAGATCGATCCGAACGCGGACATCTTGAGCTCGCGGCCTGGCCTTTCTGGCGTCTCGGGCCTCCAACTCAGCTACGGCGTCGGGAATGGTCCGAATGGAGGAGCCGCTGGTGGATCCCTCGCGCACCCGGTTATTCAGGAGGTAGGAGCGCTGCCTATGGGGACTTCCGCACCCAACACCGTGATCACCGAGCACGCGATGGCCGAGTTCCACATCCAGACGACGACGTCCGGCTGGCTGGTCCTTGGGACCCAGCCCTTCACCGCCGCCCAGATCAGCAGCGCGGAGCTCACCGCATCGACGACGCAGCTCTCGGTCGAGTCGAAGAACGACCAGCCGAGCTCGTCCGCCGTCACCGGCTGGGCGACGATCTTCGGGATCGTCATCGCGCTCGGTGTGCTTGGGATGTCGGTCGGGCTCGTTCGCAGCGAGACGGCGAGCGACCTCCGCACGCTCGCGGCGACAGGTGCATCCAGTTACACGCGGCGCACGCTGACGGCAGTGACGGCTGGCGCGCTCGGCTTTCTCGGTGCACTTCTCGGGGTGGTGGGCGGTTACGTCGGCATGATCGGTTGGCTGCGGAGCAACTCGCTGAACGGGGGGATCGCCGCGCTCGGGAACATTCCCGTCGCGGACCTCCTCCTCATCCTCCTCGGCATGCCGGCGTTCGCGGCAGTCGTTGGTTGGCTCTTCGCCGGTCGTGAGCCGACGGCAATGGCACACCAGGCGATCGAGTGAGCGCGACGCAAGGGATCGCTCGGCATCGACGCTTGAAGGTTGTCGGGCAACTTGCTGGCGGCGTCCCCGATCCGACTCATAGCGGCTTCGCGGGCGAGCCTCAGGAGTCGATCGTCATCCCAAGCTTCCCGGCCGCGAGCCACGATCTCGGCTGTTGTGGTCGCCGCGTCGAGCAGATCAGCGACGGTCTTGTCGATGCCGTGACGATTGTTCAGTTGGCCGCGCGTCAGCTCTGATGTCGTCGTCGCGCTCGGCCAGACCTCCAGCGCTGACGTCGACGCCGGTGCCAAGCAGTGTCTCGACCCCTCGCCAGAGACGCACAAGGTCGACGAGTGTGCGTCCATATTGGAAGTCGACCAGCAGGTCCACGTCGCTCGTAGGTGTTGCCGTCCCTCTGGCAACCGAGCCAAATACTCTGATATTCGATGCGCCGTGGGCTTTCGCCACCCGAAGGATGTCGGATTTGTGCGAGCGCAACACGGTCAAGCTCGGAGCCGTCGGCTCCGTTGCAGTGGCCCGTTGCACAACCATGTTCACAGTTCTGGGTGCAGGCTGAGGTCGGCTTACGGAGTGTCGCGTGACGGACCCTCCTGCCTTGCGAAGGCTTGGCGTAGATGGCTCCCGCGGAGCAGCTGCCCTTGCCCGTTTCGCCAACATTCCGCCAACTGACTTTCAGCCGCAGGCGCCGCAGGTGTCGCAGTGAGAGGCCTAGGAGTACCGAAAGCCGCATCTCTTAGCGGTAATCCAGCCACCCTCGCAAGGTGGAGACACGGGTTCGAATCCCGTTGGGCTGCACAGGAGACCGGCACCTTGACGAGAGTCAGACAATCAACATGCCGTCTGTCGCGGGACGACACGCCGAAGGACGCACCGGAGAGCTGACCGCTCTACGCCGAGGGTTGTATCAATGCCTGACGCGCTGGGGCGACGCGCTCTTCGAGCCTCGTGACGCGGCGCTGTGCGTGCCCGCATCTGCCGATTCTGTCCATTGCTGTTCTTGGAGCCGGTGTTCCTCCGGGGTTACGTCACCCACTCCTGTCTTCCAACTGACTGCGCGTGCTTTATCAGCGTTAACCGTTTCCGCGAGCGTTGAGGCGGACCCTCAATCGACCGGGAACTCGGTGACCGGCCCCGGGCACTGGACGACAAGACCTTCATCACGAAGCAGGCCGGGAAGCGTAACTAGCTCGCGGTCTTGCCGTAAATGATGCCGACGAACGCCGGGGTGGTCGTTTCGTGCTTGTAGTCCGCGGCGAAGCCGCCACGCACACGGCTGAACGTGCCGGTGAACTTGCCGCCGAGCAACTGGAAGATCGGGTACTCCTTGTTGGCCGGTGGCCTATAGCCGCCTACCATGACAGGGACGAGGGCCCCGCCGGCGTTGATCGCTCCGGCGCCGTTGCAGCACGGAGAAGTCAACTGGAACTGGCCGAAACGGGTGAGACCAGCGATCTGGGTCACGATGGTGCCGCCGGCCTGGTTTGTGAACGCCGATCCCTGCTGGAGGAGCCAGGTGGCCCCAGGGGCGACCGTCACTGTACCGGCGTTGGCGTCCGAGCCACCTCCCGACTCGTTCAGCATCCCGCCGGTCACGGTAACCTTTCCGGACCGGTTGTTCGTCAGCCCGATCTGCCAGTTGACTGTCCACGCCGAGCCGTGCACCTCGGCCAGGATGGCGCCGTTGTTGCGCAAGGTGCCATCGTTGATATCGGCAGCGCCTCCCCCGGTCTTGGACCCTTGGGCGTCGAGCACGATTGTCCCGTTGTTGACAACCGTCGTGCCGCCCAGCCCGAGGGTCGTGCTGTTGTAGTTCTCGCCCTGGTAGCCGTAGACCTCGCCCACGACGGTGATCGTCTGGCCCTTAGGGACGATGCCCACCAGGCTGGCGCTTTCCACGTTCACGACGAACTTGCCCGCCCCGGCGTGGTCCACCAGTTTGGTGCCGACCTGCAAGGCCACCGCGTTGCCCGCGACCGCTCCGCCGAGCTGCGACCAGGTCGCGCCCTGGGCCGAAATAGTGCCGCCGTTGTTGATAGTCCCCGAGTTGGTGAACACGCCGTTGGGCAGGGCTCCGGACAGCACGTCCAGGGACGCACCCGGTGCCACTGTCAAAGCGCCGTCATTGGAAACAGAGTTGACCTGCAGAAGGCCGGACTGGTCTGTAATCGTCCCTCCGACCTCGTTGGTCAAGGCGACTTGTTGCCACTCGACGGGCCACGACGAGTGGGTCACCTCGGCCACGAGGTTGCCGTGGTTGTCGATAGTGCCATCGCTTAGCACCGCCGCCCCGCCGGTGGTCTTGGTCCCTTGAGCATCGACCACGATGGTCCCGTCGTTGACAACCGTCGTGCCGCCCAGCCCGAGGGTCGTGCTGTTGTAGTTCTCGCCCTGGTAGCCGTAGACCTCGCCCACGACGGTGATCGTCTGGCCCTTAGGGACGATGCCCACCAGGCTGGCGCTTTCCACGTTCACGACGAACTTGGCCGCCCCGGCGTGGTCCACCAGTTTGGTGCCGACCTGCAAGGCCACCGCGTTGCCCGCGACCGCTCCGCCGAGCTGCGACCAGGTCGCGCCCTGGGCCGAAATAGTGCCGCCGTTGTTGATAGTCCCCGAGTTGGTGAACACCCCGGCGGCATAGCCGCTCCCGGGTGTTTGGAAGGCAAGGTCCATCGAAGCTCCGGGCGCCACCGTCCATGTGCCGTCGTTGGTGACCGAGTTGACGTCCAGGAGGCCCGACTGGTCGGTCACAGAAGCCTTGGGCTCATTGGTCAAGGCGCTGTAGAACTGTGTGTAGTTGGCCGCTTTGTTATTGGCGTCCTGGACCGTCATCGTGACGGCGCCATAGTTGGTGAACGGGGCGCCACTGACCACTGCGTCCCCCCCATAAGGAACGCCCTTGGCCTTCTCCCCGCCGTCAGTCGAGCTCAGGACCAACCGGCCGTGGGCGGTGATCAGGCTCGGTGCCGTCGTGCTCAGGCCCGTCGTGTTGACCTGCTCGTTGCTGTCGTTGGGGCTGCTCTGCCCGAGGACGACCAGGGTCTGCTCCCCCGGTCCGCTAGCAGCGCCGAGGGCGAGTGACGTGATGGCGGCAAACTGGTGGTTGGGGTCGGCGGTACCTATGGACCACGGGGCCAGCGTCACGGTGTAGGTGCCCGAGACCGTGATGCAGGCCGCGACGGGGCCTGCTTCACCGGGGACCCCAGCGGTCCAGTTGCCGGCGTCAGACCACAGTCCGCTGGTCGGAGCCTTCCAACTGTCCGTGCACGCAGGTGAGGCCAACTTGGGAGAGCCCATGGCAGCTGCAGCGGGCACGAACAGGGTGCCCAGGGTCAGGACCCCTGTCAACAGAAGTCGGGAACGGGTCATCCTTGTCCTTTCAAAAGGGCGGGACGGCAACTGAGGTACGCCGAACACTTTGTGAGGCAGCACCCTACAAGGACTGAGCGCTCCAACCGGTCAGCTGCCCGCCGGCGCCGGGAGATCACCGGTGCGGCGAGCCGTCAGCGGCTCGTTGCGCAGCCACTTATCAAGCGCCGCGACTCTTCTCACGCATCCCATCGGGCTACTTCGACATGACCGAGCACGAGCGCAAGGCCGCCGCGACGGCCATATGGGCCGACGCCATGCGTGAGACGGGCCGTGATCCCGACATGGTTGTCACCGACGCCGTGAAGACCCAGGACGAGAGCCCCGACGACGTCGTGATCCAGGACGGTCAGACCGGCGGAGCTGGCTCGGGGGCCGGAGGGTGGGGGTACTGGGTCGCCAAACCTAAGGTTACCCACCGGCTGCCTGTGCTGAACTCGGGGATCTGGTGCCGACGGAGCACTGATCGTGGCCGTCGCTGACGAAGGGGAGAAGCTTGAACTCCGAATCGGGACACATGCTCGTCGAAACAAACAGTGGCGGAACCAGCGTCCACTACCCGGTGCGGGACGCCACACGTGAGCTGGTAACACTTGTCTCGGGAATCGACCACCCTGAGTGCGTCGCGTGGCACCAAGGGGCTGTCTACTGCGGCACGGAGTCCGGCGATCTCCTCCGGATCTCACCGGAGTCAGGAGAGGTGGAGGTTGTTGCCAGCACGGGCGGCTTCCTCCTAGGAATCGCATTCGATCAGGCTGGGGCCTGCGTGGCCTGCGATACCGGGCGGGCGGAGTTGCTGCGTATCCAGGCCTCGGGGAGCGTTGAGGTGATCGCCGGCTCCGTGCAAGGGCGCAAGCTCGTATCGCCCAACTATCCAGTAGTGGCGAGCGACGGCACGATCTGGGCGACCGAATCGGGATCGGGTTGGGACACCGATAACGGCTATCTCTTCTGCGTGCGGCCTGGGGAGCTGCCCCGTATTGCCGACGAGGAATGCCGCCGTTTTCCAAATGGTCTCGCGCTCGACGAAGGGCGGGAGGTGATGTACGTCGTGGAAGGGCGCCTGCCGGGAGTCTCACGCTACGGCTTCAACGCCGGCCGATTGGGCACGCGCACCGAATATGTCCTGCTGCCCCGGGCCGTGCCTGACGGGCTTGCGCTCGATCAAGAAGGACGTCTTTACATTGGTTGCTGCCGACCAGACCGGATCTACACGGTCGAACCCGACGGCGAACTGCGCATCTTCCTGGATGATTACAGCGGTGAGTACCTGTGCACGCCTACGAACCTGTGTTTCGGGGGCCCAGAAGGTCGGACTCTTGTCATTGCGTCCCTCGCGGGATGGTCGATCAAGTCGATCGATGTCCCGGTCGCGGGACTCACACGAGAGTGACTGCCACGGAACATCGGCGGTGCTAACTCACCTCGCCAATGGAGCGGAGAGGGCCGCGGCCAAGATCGTCGACCGATGATGGACCGTCAGCCGGTTCATCGAAGCGCCCGTACCAACATTTCGAAAACGGTTCCAGTGTTGGCACTGGTTCTCAGTCTGGCCCGGGTGGCACATGTTCAAGCCGCGGCAGCAGGCTCGAGTTCGACTCCTCGCTGACGCCCGTTCGGCCGGTCACTCGATCGGTGTTGAGCGCGCTCGGTGGTACTGGAACACGCCGTGCGGTCTTCCCCTAGCGCAGAGCACTCTGACAGCGCATACTTTCCGACGGTGCACGGCTCTCGGCTTTCCTCGCAAGGCGTAGGGGGTCGTGCACCAATCCATCGACAGGCCCAGTGTCGGGCCAGGAGGAGGACGGCCACCGCAGGGCGCCTTTGGTCCGTGGGATGCACTGTCTGAAAGCCTTGAGTTTTGCCTGAGACATAGTCCGGCGGGCGCTCGTAGGCATGTAGGCGCCGCCGCAATGGGAACAGCTGTCCGAGAGTCTTGCCACTTGGTCAGCGCACGAGCCAGTCCACTGCCAATAACGCCCGACGGTTCTCACCGGCGTGTGCCGCGCTGTAGGCACGCTCCAGCGACAGGGTTGGTGTCGCCCGCGACGCAGGAAGTTGCGCCACTCCAGATATGGCTGTCAATGACGGCCATGGGCTACGCGGACCCGGACGGCCTTATCAGCGACCGAAATCGTCGAGTAGGACACCCGCGACAGGAATCACTGAGACTTGTCAAGCAGTTTCGTGCGGGCTGGGGATCGACCGACCACGAACCTCGGCCGTGCGAGCCGCCCTAGACTTACTTCCATGTCGAAGGCGATCCGGCTCGGAGTCGGCGGCGTAATCGTGTTGGCAATAGGGAGGATGGCGGCGACGGGGCGGTTGCCACGAAACATCTTTGCCGGCATCCGGATCCCGTCGACGATGCGTAGCGATGAGGCGTGGGGCGCCGGGCACCTGGCCGCCGCTTCGGCGTTGACGACCGCGGGGTTCGGCCCGGTCGTGGTCGCGATCGTCGTGGCGGTGACGAGCCCAGGTCGCGAGGCTCAGACCGTGTTGTCACGAATCGCCACCGGATGGCTTCTTGGCTGGATTGGAATCGCGACTCTCCAAGCGAGCCGCGCAGCGCGAGCAACAGCTATCGGCTGAAGTCTTTCGAGATCGTGGGTGGCGCGCCGTCGAGGGCTGGTCGCCCCGCGAAGCCCTGTCTTGTGGCCCTACTGGCTCAGGAGGTTGGACAAGAGGTGGTGGACCAGGATCGAGCCTTGCCGGAACCGACATCCGCTCGAACCGGGTCAGTGGGTGGAACCCCCGGCCGCTCCAATTAGCGACCGAGCGTGTGGGGGTGGAACACGCGTACATAGACGCCGAATCCGACCGGGGCACGGCACTCGTCTGTGGCGTGCCCATGGTTGTTCCCCAAACTGCCAGGCGTGGCGCTAACCACCCTGCTGCGCCGAGATCTTGGCATGGCTCGAAGTCTCGGGGCACATGTCTCGCACGGTAGGGCGGCTCAGAGGTTGGAGGATCGAGATCCCGCCAAGGGATTCAATCGCTAGGTCGTGTTCCCAGAAGAGCCGGATCCCTGTACGCCGTGGCGGATCGTCCGCGTCTCCACGTCGGACCCTCTCCCGACCAGGACCCTTTCGACGAGATCGAAAGGGAAGAGCCCGTGCTCGACCAGGCCGGGCGTGGCCTTGAAGCGGTCAGCCAGCGTGGAAGGATCACCGACTTCACCGGTGAAGTCCGCAATGACCCCACCGTCGGGACTCGGCGGAACGCCGCGTACGGCGGTAGGCGCCAACCGTCGCAAAGTGGATGCGAGTCCGAAGGAGAGCAGCTCCAGGGGGATCGGCTGGTGAAGGCGCTCGACGAGTTTGGTCGAGTCCGCGATGACGACAAAGCGTTCGGCGGTCACCGCCACCAATTTTTCGCGGGTATGCGCCCCGCCGCCGCCCTTCACCAGCCATCCATCGGGAGCGATCTGGTCGGCTCCGTCGATAGCGATGTCCAGACGGTCGATCCCGGTGAACGCCTCGACGAGAAGACCGAGAGAGCGGGCGGCTTCAGCGGTTCGCTGCGACGTCGCCACACACCTCAGCGAAAGGTTGCGACGAGCGAGCGCCGGCAGGAGGTAGGCGACAGTCGAACCTGTGCCGAGCCCGACGGTCATACCGTCTTCGACGAGTTGGGCCGCCGCCTCGGCGGCGAGCCTCTTCTCTCCTTCAGCTCCCTCGGCCACTCTCATCCCTTTGCCGGTAGTGGGTCGGTTCGACACGGCGCTGTCGTGGTCTCACGCCCGAACGCCGTCGCGCGTCTCGTCCCAACATCCCGCCTGTCGAATCTCCTTTGCAAGCACACCTGGGGCGTCAGAACCTACAGCGGGACGCCCGGGGGCAAGCTTCCCAGAGCGATCTCGCCTGTCTACTTGGTTGTCCGTAACGCACCGGCATAAGCGTAGGTGCCACCGGCTGCCAGATCGATCAGGCAGGCGCATATGCCGTGCTTGCCGAGATGGTCTGCGCCGAACCGCTCGACGATCGAATAGGTGTTCGTGTTCAAGCGCGCGGATAGGAGTGATCCCTGGGTGTCATCCGTGCGGGCAGGGGGGACGATTATGAGAATGCGGGGTCTCGCGTTCGTGGTCGCGGTCGTTGGCGCCTCGCTGATGGCGGTACCAGGCAACGCATCGGGGGCCTCGACGCAAACCCTGCATTCTGGGGGCAGCTTGCTCAAGCTGAGCGGACCCTCAGATTTCTGTTGTGATGTGCCACGCGAAGGTCGGTTCCTGATAGGGCGGTGAGTTGTCACCCGACCATTCGCGGCCTCGCCACTCGTGGCGGGTGTCGCTGGCGGACCCGGCACGGGAAACTTCGGCGGTGGAGCCGTGAGAGAGCGACCGGCAAGTCTGGATGGCTACCGATTCCACCTTGTCGCCGGCTCGCTTCGCACGCGACGACTCGACGGGACAAGGAAAGACCGCGCCTCGTTCGGAGAGCAGGCAAACGCGAGTTTCACGAGCGGGGCGGTGCCACCCCTAGCCGGAGTGCGCCGGGCGCGTTTGCGGGGACGACGGGACTGCAAGGCGCGATCGGGCCGATTCGACAGTACGGCTCTCCCAGCGGGGCTCGTTGGTCCGACTCGCCGCGGTTCGGCCATAGGGCCATTGCCCGTTCGGCTTGCGCGGTGATTGTCAGCGACGGGTTGACTCCTAGGTTGGCGGACACCGAGGCACCGTCCACGACGTGAAGACCAGGGTGGCCGTAGACCCTGTGGTAAGGATCGATGACCCCGGTCTCAGGGCCGTCACCGATCACCGCGCCCCCGAGGAGGTGCGCCGTCATCGGGATGTTGAAGACGTCGTTCCATCCGCCGGCAGGAAAGCCACCGATGCGCCTGGCAACGCGCCGTACGACGTCGTGCCCGATCGGGATCCAGGTCGGGTTTGGCTCGCCCTCGCCCTGTCTGGATGTGAGTCGTCGACCGAAGAGTCCTGGTTTGGTGTAGCAGGTCATCGAGTTCTCGCGCGTCTGCATGACGAGGGTGGCGATGGTCTGCTCTGACCACCGGTGCATGCTCAGGTTGCGCGCCAGCATCACTGGGTGGCGCAGTACCTCGCGCGCCCATGTCAGCAGTCGGGACCGGCCGTCACCATCGGCAAGTGCGGTCGTCAGCAGCCCCATGGCGTTGCTGCCCCGCCCGTAGCGCACGGGCTCGATGTGGGTCTGCTCGTCGGGGTAGAACGAGGACGTGATGGCGACACCTCGTGAGAAGTCGACATTGCGTTGGAATGTGCGCGCGCCGATTATCGCCTCCGAGTTCGAACGAGTCAGCTCGCCAAGCCTGGGCGAAAGGTTGGCGAGGCTGCCTTCGTCGCGCATGCCGTGCAGCAGTCTCTGGGTGCCCATCGTCCCCGCCGCCAGAACGACGTCCGATGCGACGAACGTCTTCCGGTGCTTGCGCAACCACGCGCCGGCGCGTTCGGTCGTGACCTGATAGCGGCCGTTGCCCTTTGGCCGGATGCCGGTCACCGTTGTGAGCTCGCGTACCTCGGCGCCTCCTCGTTCGGCAAGGTAGAGGTAGTTCTTCAGCAGGGTGTTCTTGGCGCCATGACGGCAGCCGGTCATGCATTCACCACACTGGGTGCAACCCTTGCGAGTCGGGCCGGCGCCCCCGAAGAACGGGTCGCGGACTTCAACTCCGGGTTCACCGAAGAACACGCCGACCGGCGTGGGAACGAATGTGTCGGCGACGCCCATTTCTTCGGCGACGGCGCGGATCGCCTCGTCGGCTGCAGTCATCGTCGGATTCGTGACGACGCCGAGCATGCGTTTCGCCTGGTCGAAGAACGGTGCGAGCTCGGCGCGCCAGTCGGTGATGTGACTCCAACGCTCGTCCGCGTAGAAACTCGGGAAGGGCTCGTAGAGGGTGTTGCCGTAGACCAGTGAGCCTCCGCCCACGCCTACGCCCGAGAGCACCACCACGTTTCTCAGCAGTGACAGCTTCTGGATGCCGAGGAGACCGATCTTGGGAACCCAGAAGAACGAGCGAACCCGCCACGAGGTCTTGGGGAATGTCGATTCGTCGAAGCGGCGTCCCGACTCGAGGACCGCGACCCGATATCCCTTTTCTGTGAGACGCAGAGCAGCCGTGCTGCCCCCGAAACCGCTACCGACCACTACGACGTCATAGTCTTCGCACTCCACCCGGCGATCTTAGGAGCCGAGACGAGTACGGCCGCCGAACGCTGGCGCCCTTGCGAGCTTCGTCGGTCAGACTCGCGAGAAGAGCGCGAATCAACAGGGTTGCAATGGAGTCTGATCAAGGTACTCAACCGAGTCGCGAAGGCGCCGAGAAGTCGCTTCGAACCTGGCGCCTCATCTCGAACGGTACTGTGAGCCAATGTTCGGGAGGGTGCGCCTCATCGAGCGGCGCTGCGAGGCCTGCGGTATGACATGGTTGTTGACGAGCGCGCAGGCGCATTTCTCGCACCGTCGTGCACACCGCGCGAGAGGCCGAGGAATAGGTGCGGTCGGGCAACTACCGGCTCTCGCGCAAGACGTGCTCGCCCAGTCGGCGTCGGGATCGCAGCTGACATCAGAGACAGAAGAGCAGTTGACCGTTCGTTCTGCGCTGCGCAGGTGCCCAAAGTGCCAGTCGGAGCACTTCACCGACCGCAGGGTCACCAGAGCCAATCCGGCGTCGATGGACGCCTCCGGCACAGAGCTGCCCTGAGTGTCGATCGCCGAGTCCTGCGCCGCGTCGGGTTGACCGCGAATGCGTGCGGCAAGGGTGGCGGCAGACGCAGCGGTCGTACTCGTCTTCGTGGGGATCGGCAGGGCTGTTCATGCCCACGGGTTCAACATTGCCGGACTGGCCTCGACCGCATGGCCATTTCTCACGGGACTGGCCGCTGGCTGGTTCGCGTTGGTTGGCCTACGGCACGACGGCTCGGTTCTCCTGGACGGCGTACTCGTGGTCCTTTCGACTGTGGCGCTCGGGATGGCCTTGCGGGTGATCTCCGGTCAGGGGACCGCTTTGGCTTTCGTACTCGTGGCATTGGGCTTCCTCGGGCTAACAATGCTCGGATGGCGGCTTGTCGAAGCAGGCCTCCGGAACAGGGGACTTCGAAGGGGTGCCGCCTGATGGCAGTGTCGTGCGGTGTCATCCCTGGCACAGGACTCCTTCGGCCATCGCGATCGGCAGGCGACCCGCGACCCGCAGGGAATCCGGCATCGACCTGAGTGGTTGTGCCGGACATGATGCCCCTTTCTGTTCTCGAACTGGCGACCGTGGCGACCGGCTCGACGCCGGCGAGTGCGCTCGAGCAGACGACGCGTCTTGCGTTGGTGGCTGAGGGACTTGGCTACAAAAGGCTTTGGGTGGCAGAGCACCATGGGATGCCGGCAGTCGCGAGCTCAGCTCCACCGGTGCTGATCGCTCACATCGCCTCCGCCACCTCTGTCATCCGGATCGGCTCTGGCGGAGTGATGCTTCCCAATCACTCGCCCCTGGTGGTCGCCGAACAGTTCGGCACCCTCGAGGCACTCCACCCGGGACGAATCGACCTCGGGCTCGGACGCGCCCCCGGCACCGACCTGAGGACGGCACGGGCGCTGCGGCGCCGGGCGGATCTCGGCGCCGACCATTTCCCAGACGACGTCGTCGAGTTGATCGGTTACCTCGCCAAGAGCGACGACCCCCCGAGTCATCCCGGTTCCGTGCCCGGTCACGGGTACCTTCCCGAGGTCTGGCTTCTCGGTTCGTCGTTGTTCAGCGCAGAGCTGGCCGGAATCCTCGGCCTGCCCTATTCCTTCGCGTACCACTTCAGTCCCCGTCTTGTCGATGAGGCACTCGAGCTCTACCGCTCGTCCTTCCAGCCTTCCGCGTTCCTCGCTGAGCCCCACACGATGGTTGCTGTCTCTGTGGTCTGCGCGCCAAGCGACGAGGAGGCCCGGTGGCTGGCGCAGTCGTCGGCGTTGTCGATACTTCAGCTGCGAACTGGCCGGCTCGGCCTGTTTCCATCGCCGGAGGAGGGGGCTTCATATCCGTTCTCCGCGGGCGACCGTGCAGCTGTGGACGAGGTTATGGCGACCCACCTGATCGGGGGTCCCGAGGTGGTCAAGCGGGGTTTGGTGGAGCTGCAACGGCGAACCGGCGCGGAGGAGATCATGCTCTCCACCCGGACCCACTCTTACGAGGCGAGGGCCCGGTCGCTCGAGTTGGTTGCCGAGGCGTGGCAAATGCCATCGCCGCCGAGGTCGGCTGACACGGTGTCCCGACGCTTCCGACTGGCGAGTGGCGCGTCCGGCCCGGTCGGTCAGATCTCTGACTTGACGACCCCGGCCATCGCCAGGGCCCCCGTTCCGCCGATCGGCATGTGAACGCCGTCTGAGTAGAACCACTGCGGGTTCTGGTTCGCCAGTTTGTTGAAGTCCGCGAGCCGGGCTCGTGGATAGCGCGCGACGCCCTGTTCGAGGGTGGCGTTCACCGAAGTCGCCCATGAATAGCTCGATGGGAGGTGCACGGTGACGAACACGACCCGAGAGGCTCCGGACAGAACGCTCATCAGGTCGGCGAACTGTTGCAGGCTCACTGGTCCATTAGTGCCGAGATCGATCACGACTATCGCCCCGAGGCGACCTTCGGACTTCAGTTGCTGAGCGAGCGCGATGCCGGTGTCCCACTGGCGGCTCACGGCGGCCTCTACATCGATGCCTTTGATATCAGCCTCGAGGGCGGGCTGCGCGTCGAGCATCACCGAGTCTCCGATTGCGGTGATGTGGCCGGCAACGAACCCGTTGCCGGGAGCGGGGAGTCCCACAGAAGCCGGGACCGACGGAAGAAGCCAGTAACCCTTGCCGTCAGGAGTTGGCGCGGCCGCGACGATCGGGTCGGTTCGGACCGCGGGCGACGCCGAGCCGTAGTACTCGGCGTCGCCGTATCGAAAGACCTGCCCACCGGCGGAGACGAGCCAGTAGCCGCGGCCGTCCGGGGTGGCCGCCAGGGCGACGATGTGGTCGTTGTGGAGCTCGCGGGCCGCAGCACCGTAGGGGTGGGCGTCTCCGTAGGAGAAGACACGCCCGTCTGACGCGGCGAGCCAGTAGCCCCGACCGTCCGGGGTTGCCGCCATGGCGACGATGTGGTCACCGTGGAGCTGAGTGATCGCCGAGCCGTAGAAGCGGGCTTGACCATAGTGGAGGACTCGGCCGCCCGACGCGGCGAGCCAGTAGCCCCGGCCACCCGGCGTGGCGGCCATGGCGACGATCGGTGTGGTGAGTTGAAGGGCGGCGGCAGAGCCGTGGAACCCGGCGTCGCCAAAGTTGAAGACGCGGCCGTTACTGCATGCGAGCCAGTAGCCGGCGCCGTTTTCGCTAACGACGATCGCTGCGGCGTTCTCTTTGTCGCGGGCGGGGACAGAGCCATGGAATCTGGCGTCCCCGAAACTCAGGACCTTGCCGTCGCCGGTTACGACTAGATAGCCGCCACCACTCGCGCTAGCGGCAATTCCGACTACCCCGGAGCTGAGGTCTGCCCGCGCGACGGCGCCGAAGTAGCTCGCCGCGCCGAAGGGGATCGGCTCACCGGCAATATCCCGGGTGTTGCGCAGGACGACAACTGGCGGTGGAGACGTTGTGCTGCTGGTCGGGGGGTCGGCCGCCACTGCTGCCTGCCCACTGGTCGTGCAGGCCGCGGAGCCGAAGAGGACACCCACGAGGATGCCGAGGACGGCGGCGGGCCTGGCACGAACGTGGCGGCATCCCTTCGTCACTTGGAGGTTCGGCATCGCGCGAGACGATACTCACCCCGGCCGAGCACCGGATGCTCACCCGTTCGCGTAGATCTGGTTGATCACCTCTGAGTGGTGCTCATACACGATGCTTCGCTTGACTTTCATAGTTGGGGTCAGCTCCCCGTCCTCAGCCGTCAGCACATGGGCCAGCACACGAAACTTGCGAATGCTCTCGGCGTGTGATCGCTTTGTGTTGACCTGATCGATGACCGCCTGGATCTCGGACAGTAGGTCAGGGTCGGCCGTGAGAGCCTCGAGGTCACCGAGCTTGGTGTGCTGTCGTGCCCAACGTGTGAGCGCGTCAGGGTCGAGCGTGAGAAGGGCGGCGAGGTACCTGTGGCCCTCTCCGATGACGACCGCCTCGGAGATGAGCGGATAGTTCGTCAAGTCGACCTCAATGGCCTCGGGGGCGATGTTCTCGCCGGCCGCCGTGATGATGATGTCCTTCTTCCGGCCGAGTATGCGAAGCGAGCCGTCGGCGTCGAATGCCCCCGTGTCGCCGGTGTGCATCCAGCCGTCGGCATCAATGAGCTCGGCCGTGGCGTCCGGGTCGTTGAGGTAGCCAAGACATACGTTGCCGCCCTTGAGAAGGATCTCGTCGTCATCGGCGATGGCGACGCTCATTCCCGGCAGCGCCGTGCCAACGGTACCGATGCGGACCTGAGTCGTCCGATTAGCGGCGGTCGGCCCGCAGCCTTCTGTGAGGCCGTACAGCTGCAGCAGGGGGAGTCCGATCGCGTGGAACCAGCTGATGAGCTCGGGATGGGCCGGTGCAGCAGTCGTCACAAGAACGCGGGCCTGATCGAGGCCGAGCGTCTGGCGGAGGACCGACCCGATCGTCAGGTCCAGGGCTCTGTAGACGGCGAGCGCCGACCTGTTGATCGGCGAGCCTTCCTGTTCGAGGGCGACATTGCGCAGGCCGAGGTCGATGTAGCGCTGCACGGCGGCGCGAACCGGGAATGTTTGGGCCCGCACGTGGCCCTCTATCGATTCGCGTAGCTTCTCCCACAGTCGGGGCACGGCCAAGAACACCGTTGGGCGACAGGCGGGGAGGTCTTCGGCGACGGTGGCGAGGTTGCGGGCGAACCAGGTCTCACCGGCCACCGCTATGGGCAGGAAGTCGCTCATCATCCGCTCTGCGATGTGGCTGAGTGGCAGGAACGACAGGAGGCGGTCACCCTCGCCGATCTCGTAGACAGGAGTGACCTTGCGTAGCGACCACATGATGTTCGAGTGGCTGAGCATGGTCCCTTTGGAAGGGCCGCTGGTACCGCTCGTGTAAACGATCGTCGCGAGGTCTTCGGGCTGGAGCTGACGAGATCGCTCGTCAACCGAGTCGGCATCCTGTCTCAGCCGATCGGCGCCTGCGGCCCGGAGCGCGTCAAGGGCTACGACGAACGCGTCGCCGGCACGCCGCGCTCCGTCAGTGATGATCACGCGCTTTAGTCGCGGCAACAGGTCTCGAACTTGGATGAGCTTGGCAAGCTGGACCCGGTTGTCCACAAAGCACGCCTCGACCTCGGCGTGGCCGAGGATGTAGGCGATCTGGGACGGCGAGCTCGTCGGGTAGACGGGCACGGTCACGCTTGCGTTGCAGAGGGTCCCGAGGTCCGCGAGATGCCACTCCACCCTGTTGCCCGCCAAGATGGCGACACGTCCTCCCGGGTTGACACCGATCTCTGCGAGTCCGCCGGCGATCTGACGGGCCGCCAGCAGATACTCGGCCCAGGTGACGACTCCCCATTCGCCCTGGGTCGTGCGTTCGGCCGGGAGGTGCCGCATTGCCGGGCGATCCGGCAGGCGCCGGGCGTTCGAGGTCAACGCGGCAACGATCGTGTGACCCTGCTCGGCTGGTACACCGACCGGTCGTCTCGGGGCCTTCACGGGAAGGACCTGCTTCAGTCGAGCGGGCATCACACGCGACCAAACCTCATCATGGTCCTGGTGGCTGGAGTTGGATCGAGACGGTGCTCGTAACCTCCGAAAGGAATCCGGCCACCCAGGTGGTGTGCTCATAGCGCTCCGATGAAATTGGCGCCCACTCGTTGGTGAGCCCGGTTGATGGTCAGTCGTAGTTGCTGCAGTCAGTGGCCGCCGTGCAGCCGGAGTAGTCCCTTGTGACAACAGCATTGACATCTTTGACTATCGCGGAGTCGTTCGTGACGATGCCGAGCTCGCGGTTGTAGTCCATGGAGGCGCGCGAGAAATTGATGCTCCCCAGGTAGACGTTTTGATCATTGAAGCCGGCGTCGGCGACAGTCGTCTTCGCGTGGATGTATAAGTCCGACACGCTGTCGCGATAGAGGTGCACGTGACCCCCGGCGCTTACGATCGCCCTCCAATCGCTGTCATACGAGCTGTCTCGGGTCATGGTGACCTCGACCTTCACCCCGCGTCTGGCAGCGGCCACGAGGGCGTCCGTGATCGTCCAGTCGCCCATCTCTTCGTTCTCAATCGACAGGGAGTGACTCGCGCCGTCTATCACCCTAAGCATCTGGGCCTGCGAGCCCGGGCTCCACACGAGGTCGGAGCCATTCGAAGGCGTGATGGGCTCGTGTGCGAAGTCCGCGGCGAAGACGGCCTCGATTGCGCGGACGTCCGCCTGGTTGTGGTCGAAGACGCCGAAATCGCGCGTCGTCGAGTAGTACTCCTCGGTGAGATTGGCCGACAAGATCAACGACTCGGTGCCGTCGACCGTGATGGTCTTTTGATGTGTCGCCTCGTAGCTCGTGTCGGCCCAGACCACTTTGACGCCACCTGCCCGAAGCGTTCGGAAGGCGGGCCCGTTCCTGCTCTGCTCGCGGTTGGTGTCGAGTATCACCCGTACCTTCACGTGGCGCTTGTCGTCTGCCACGAGATCACGCACCATGGCCGGGTCCACGAGCTCGTACATGGTCATGTCGACGGACTTCTTTGCCGACAGTACGAAGTCGTAGACCGCAGTTATCCCGGCGGAGGAGCCGAGTTCGGAGGGTTCCACGATCACCGCGCCGAGGCCCGACGCTGCCTGTGCACGCCCATGGGCGCGCGAGGTTGGAACAGTTCCGCCGGCTGCGGTCGCGAGGACCACAAGGACACAGGCGCCGAGAACAGGGAGACCAGCATGTCGCCATCGCGCTCTAGGGGACACTTGCTGCGCATCCCTGCTTGACCCTCCACCACCGGTCGTCGCCACGACAGGTCAATCGCCGACCGCGCCGTCGATGCGTTCGCGGATCAAGTCGGCGTGACCGTTGTGCCTCGCGTACTCCTCGATCATGTGCAGGTAGATCCAGCGGATGTTGCGCCTTTGTTGGGGATCTTGGCCGTGGCTTGCGACCACGTCTTCGAGCTGCTTGTCGCGCACTGCTTCTCGCGCCGCCTCGACTTCGCGCCGGAAGGTCTCGATGTCGCCTGGCGCGTCGGCGGCATCGAGATCGTCGAAATCTCCATCCTGGTTGTCGTCGGTCGAGTACTGGAAGCCGATCTGGTCGTTGCCCGCGTGAATGCGGAACCACCAGCGTTCGACCTCGGCCATGTGACGGACCAGGCCCAGCAGCGATAGGGCCGACGGTGGGACCGGGCGTGCCTTCAGTTGGACTGCAGTCAGCCCGGCACACTTGCTGAGCAGCGTGTCGCGATGGAAATCCAGCCACTGTTCGAGCGATTCCCTGTCCCCACCAGTGCGAGTGGGCTCTGTCCGCACGACTGTCGGTGCCATCCAGGTGTTCGTCATGGGTCGGACGCTAGCGGTCCGTGGCGAGCGCAGCCGCTTGGTACCCGAGGGTGGCCGGCCGCCGGTCGCCTGCCGAAGCGACGTGAGCCGCCTTGCTGCGGCATCATGCACGCAGCGATTCAGGAGGAGATATGCCGAACGACCTAGATCACGTCCGGAGCCTTGCCGAACAGGACTCCTTCGCCGTAGTCACAACGGCTCGGTCCGACGGGACGATCCACGCATCTGTAGTCAAGGCTGGCGTCCTCGACTCGCCGATCTCGGGGGATGCCTGCATCGGCTTTGTCGTCGCTGCGGCAGCGCGCAAGCTTCACCATCTGCGCGGTAGCGGAAGAGCGGTGACTGTGTTCCGCCACGGAGCCGACTGGATCGCGGTCGAGGGCCCTGTCCAGCTGGTGGGGCCTCAGGACCGGCCTGAGGACTTCGGCGCTTCGCAGCTTTCGAGGCTGCTCCGGCGTGTCTTTGTCGCCGCAGGTGGCACTCACCAGGACTGGGATGAATTCGACCGGGTGATGGCGGCCGAGGGGCGCACCGCTGTGTTCGTGACCCCCGAACGCATAAGTGGCAACAGCTGAAGGCACTTCACGATGGCCGTTTCTTGAGAAGGGATCGCCAGCGTCGGATATGAGCTCTCTCAACCATCACCGCGAGGCCGCCGCCGACGAGGAGCACCACCGCGGCAGTCGCTTCTATGACGACGGTTGTCATGGCCCACGGTGCGTTTATGGAGGATCTGTAGCCGAATAGGCCCGTGTGAACCGATACGAGCAACGCCGCGATCGTGCCTGCCGCGAACAGAGCTCCGAGCACGGCGACCGAGACACGCCGGACCAGTGCGATTGCCAACGAGAGCAGGACTCCAGCGACGCCCTGCGCGAAGAAAAGTGGGCCGATCGTCGCCTTGTACCTGTAGCCGTCAGCCCAAAGGTGCAGATGGATGGCCGCGGACGCGAGGAGTAACGCCGATCCAGCGACGACGACGAGACTGACCACGGGTCCGGTCGGCCGACGTGCTGCCCCTACGGCTCGCCCGCTACGAAACTCACGTTCGCTGCTCACCCTGCCCCCATGCGCCATCGAGGTGGTCTCTTGGCCAGATCGTACCTGCATCCCTGCGGGAACGTTGACGGATAGTGTCCGAACGGTCCCCTAGCGTGATGAGCTGGGTCGTCGGGAGCTCGACCACCCTCAGCCAGGAGGATCGCGTCGCCAGCCCTTCGTTGTTGCTGTGGCCGGTAGTCTCAGTCAAACAGGACGGGGACGATCTGATCCTCGAGCTATTCGAGTGTCGAGTCCGGAGGAGGAAGCAACCGTGTGCCTGGGGATCCCCGGTGAGGTAGTCGAGCTCCTCGAATCGAATCGACACTTGGCGAAGGTCGACGTTGCGGGCGTGCGTCGCAACGTCAACATCGACCTCCTGGAGGACGAGAACGTGGTACCGGGCGACTGGGTGCTCATCCACGTCGGTTTTGCCATGGCCAAGATCGACGAGGAAGAGGCGCGTCGGGCCCTGGAGGACCTACAGCTCATGGGTCAGGTCTACGCCGACGAAGTTCAAGCGGTCGCCGAATCGCGGATTGCGTAGCGCGACACAACGCGGCATGTGCGGCGCGAGCCACCGCAATCGGGTGGCTCCCAGGTTGCCGAGGAGTCGCCTGCCGGTGAGGGAGGGACATCATGCGATTTGTCGATGAGTACAGGGACCCGGCGGCTGCCCGCGCCCTGGTGGCTCGTATCACTGAGTTGGCAGGGGGCGGGCACAAGAAGTTCATGGAGGTGTGTGGAGGACATACCCACACCATCTACCGTCACGGAATCGAGAACCTTCTCCCGACTTCTGTCGAGCTGGTGCATGGCCCCGGTTGCCCCGTGTGCGTCATCCCGATGGGTCGAATCGACGACGCGATCGCGGTGGCGCAGGTGCCAGGGGTCATCTTCACTGCTTTCGGCGACATGATGCGCGTGCCCGGTTCGCACGGCTCTTTGCTTGGTGCCAAGGCACAAGGGGCGGACGTCCGGATCGTCTATTCACCGCTCGACGCGCTGCAGGTCGCCGGGAATAATCCGGAGCGACCGGTCGTGTTCTTAGCGGTGGGCTTTGAGACCACGTCTCCCTCGACGGCTGCGACCCTGCTAAAGGCGAGGCGGGACGGGGTCGCGAACTTCAGCGTCTTTTCGAACCACGTGACGATCGTGCCCCCGATGAGGGCCATTCTCGATTCCCCTGACCTCAGCCTCGACGGTTTCATCGGGCCGGGCCACGTATCGACGGTCATCGGCCAGCGACCGTACCGTTTCGTCCCCGATGAGTACGGCAAGCCGATCGTTACGGCCGGATTCGAGCCCCTGGACATCCTTCAGGCAATCGCGATGTTGCTGACCCAGATCAGCGAGGGTCGTTGTTGTGTCGAGAACCAGTACACGCGCTGTGTGAGCGAGGCCGGCAATCCGCGGGCGCTCGCCATACTGCACGAGGTCTTCGAGGTCCGGCCGCAGTTTGAATGGCGCGGGCTTGGATTCATCCCCGAGAGCGCCCTCAAGCTCAGGCCGGAGTTCGCGAAGTGGGACGCGGAGCTTCTTTTCGACGTGCCGGGTGTACGCGTCGCAGATCCGAAGGCGTGTCAGTGCGGCGAAGTTCTGAAGGGTGCGCTCAAGCCGTGGGAGTGCAAAGTGTTCGGCACCGCCTGCACTCCGGAGACCCCGATCGGCACTTGCATGGTCTCCTCCGAAGGTGCTTGTGCTGCCTATTACAACTTCGGACGCCTGCACAGGGAAGTGGCCGTCAGCATGGGCGGCTCCCGCTAGACCTGCAACCAGGACTTATCAGTCCGGACGGGTTCCCAGCGCGGCGATCGCCGCCTGTCCGATGCTGATCCCGCCGTCGTTCGGCGGAACCGACTCATGCACGAGGACGCTGAGCCCATCGGCGGTGAGGGCGTCCTCGACGATGTTGCTGAAGCGCACGTTCTGGAACACCCCTCCGCTGAGTGCGACCGTGTCGAGTCCGTGCCTGCGGGCGAGACGCGCCGCCAGAGCGGCAGTGGCGCGCCCGAGGCCCTCGTGGAACCCCGCGGCGATCTCGGAGCGGTCGGTCCCCTCTTGGGTCTCCCTCAGCACCGTGGCGATCAGTGGTGACGGGTCGAGCACGTCGAGGCCGTCGGGGCCGGCCGCCTCCAGGATCTCGGTCGGGTAGTTGGGAGCCGACGCCCGAGGCACCGACCGCGCGAGCGCCTCGAGCTCGATCGCTGCCTGGCCCTCATATGTGACCCGGGATCGGAGGCCGACCAGGGCAGCGACGGCGTCGAACAGTCGGCCGGCGCTCGAGGTGAGGATCGATCCGTATCGTTCGCCGTCCCCAACAGCCAGGGGCAGGATCTGGCTCCACCGTGGATCGAGTCGGGCGCCGAGCCGCGCGGCCGCGTCGATGCCGAGAGAACACGCGGTCCACGAGAGAGCCATCCGCCACGGTTCGCGAACAGCCGCAGCCCCGCCCGGCATCGCAACCTGCCGCAGATGGGCGGCCCGTTCGAAGCCGTTGAAGTCGGCGATGAGGAACTCCCCGCCCCACATCGTCCCGTCTGTGCCGTAGCCGAGTCCGTCGAAGGCGACCCCGAGCACGGTGTCCGTGTGGCCGTGTTCGGCCAGGCACGAGGCGATGTGTGCGTGGTGATGTTGGACGGGCCACGGCTCGAGATCGAGGTCGAGCGCGTGCTTGGTCGACAGGTACTCCGGGTGCAGATCATGGGCGACGACTTCAGGCTCGATCCCGAATAATCGGCACAGGTGAACCGTCGCCTGCAGGAATGCCTGATAGGTCGCCAAGTGTCCGAGGTCTCCGATGTGGTGGCTGCATACGACAAAGGACTCCTTGGCCACCGAGACGGTGTTCTTCAACTCGGCACCCACGGCGAGAACTTGGCGCGCCGCCTTGACGGGGAGGGGCAATGCCTCTGGCACGTAGCCTCGGGACCTCCTGACCATCTGTACGCGACGCCCCGATGCTCGGACGACCGAATCGTCACAGCGGATATGAATCAGCCGGTTGTGTGCCAACACACCGTCGACCATGGGGCCGAGGCGGGAAAAGGCGTCGCCGTCGGTGTGAGCGATCGGGTCGTCGGACTGGTTGCCGCTGCTCAGCACGAGCGGCCTCGCTACCTTGGCCATGAGAATGTGGTGCAAAGGGGTGTAAGGAAGCATCAGTCCCAGGTCGGGCATTCCCGGTGCAACTTCGTCGGCGATCGAGGTATCCGGTCTACGGCCGGCGAGCACGATGGGCCGCGCGACACTGCAGAGAGCGGACACGGCCTGTGGATCGAGCACACACAAAGATCGTGCAATCTCCAGGTCCCCGACCATGAGGGCGAAGGGCTTGTCATCCCTCGACTTGCGGCGCCGGAGCTCGGCCACCGCCTCGTGATTGGTCGCGTCGCAGGCCAAGTGGTAGCCACCGATGCCTTTCACGGCGAGGATCCGGCCCGCGCAGAGTGCTTCGGCCACCGCGGCGAGAGCGGCAACGCCTTGGGCCACGGGCCTTCCAGCCGGGTCGTAGAACGTGACGTGAGGACCACAGGAGGCACAAGCGTTCGGCTGTGCGTGGAAGCGCCGATTTGTCGGGTCGTCGTACTCTGCTTGGCACTCGGTGCACATCTTGAAAGCGGCCATGGTCGTGGCGGGTCGGTCGTAGGGGACTGACAGCACGATCGTGTAGCGCGGCCCACAGTTCGTGCAGTTGGTGAAGGGATAGCCGTGTCGTCGGTCGTGCGGGTCGTCCACCTCGCAAAGGCAGTCGTCGCAGGTCGCGCTGTCAACACTGACGGCCACGTTTGGGACTCGCGCGGCGGCACTTTCGACGATGCGGAAGCTGTAAGAGGTCCCGTCCAGAGGGAGCACGGACCAGTCGACCGAGGTGACCCGGGCGAGCGGCGGTGGGTCCTCGCTGAGCAGGCGACAAAGCTCGGCCACGCCGGCCCGCTCGCCTTCGACGTCGATGAGTACACCGGAGGAGTCGTTCAGCACGAAGCCGACGAGCCCGAGGGCTACCGCGTGGCGGAACACGAAAGGGCGAAAGCCCACGCCCTGCACCGTCCCGGTCACCCTCACTCGCCTGCGCTCGGTGAGCTGACGTACCTTGCTCACCAGCGCTAGCAGATCCGCGGCAACGGATCGCCGACCAGCATGTCGACAATCCTTGTTCCCCCGAAGGACGTCCGTAGGACGACGATGCCCTGGGGCTCGGCGCGGATGTCGCCTATGAGTGTCGCATCGGACCCGAGTCGATGACGGCGCAGAGCTGCGACCGCTGCATCGGCCTCCTTGGCGGCGACGACCGCCAGGAGCTTGCCTTCGTTGGCGACATACAGCGGGTCGATTCCCAGCAGGTCGCAAGCCCCGGCTACGGCAGGATCGATTGGAAGGGCGGACTCGTCCAACACGACGGCCAGGCCAGTGTCGTGGGCCAGTTCGTTGCAGACCGTCCCGACACCACCGCGGGTCGGGTCTCGAAGCCAGCGCGTCGATGGAGCGGCCGAGAACAAGGCCTCGACGAGTTCGTTGAGGGGCGCGGTGTCGGACTTCAGGTCCGCCTCGAGAGCGAGGTCGCCTCTGGCCAGCATCACGGCCATCCCGTGATCGGCAATGGTGCCGGAGATGAGAATGCGATCGCCGCGCTCGACGAGGTTGGCTCCCAGTCTGCGGCCAGGAGGAACGATTCCGATGCCTGCCGTCGTCACATAGAGCCCGTCGGCTGCGCCTCGGCCGACGACCTTGGTATCCCCGGTCACGATCGTCACCTCGGCAGCCGCGGCAGCCTCGGACATGTCGGCGACAATTTTGCGGAGCTCGCTGATGGCGAAGCCCTCTTCGATGACGAAGGCAGCTGAGAGCCAGCGAGGGCGAGCACCCATCACGGCAAGATCGTTGACCGTCCCGTGGACGGCGAGGTGGCCGATCGATCCACCAGGGAAACGAAGCGGCTTCACCACGAACGAGTCGGTGGTGAATGCGATCGTCTCGCCGCCCGCAAGCGCGATGAGCGCCGCGTCGGTCAGCGGTGGCCTCTCGAGACCGCCGAAGGCATCCAAGAACACGGCATCGATCAACGCGGCTGACGCTTTGCCCCCGGCCCCGTGCGCCAAGGTGACGAAGTCATCCCGGAACCTGGGCCGGCGCCGCCGGAAGGCCTCGATACGCTCGAGAACGCCGGCTTCTCGCCCGCTCACAGTCCCACCCGGTGTCGCTTGTGCTGCTGCAGCGGTCTCCGACTTGTCCTGGCCTGTATCCTCCTCGGTCAACGTGCCTCCTCGGGCTCGAGTTGTTCCTGGTGGTCCGGGCCGAGCGCGTCGTCAGTCACCGATAGCCGGCCGGCGCTCACGGGCTCAGGCTCTCGTGCCTCAGAGGTGCTCACACGTGCCACTTGGCACTCGGGCTGGAGAAACGGCTCAAATACATCTGATTCATTGCCGCTCCTCCAAGTGATCCGTCATTCGCAGTCTAGGCCCAGGCGTCATGACGGCTCCTGACGCGGGGTCAGGCGCCCGCCCACACCGTCGCCCGGCGGAGCGCCGTTGCCATGATCGTGAGGGTCGGGTTGTGCCCGCCCGATGTTGGGAAGACCGCGCCGTTGCTGGTGAGCTACGTCGAGCCGTTCCGGCGGTGTCGCTCCCGATCGGGTCGTGCCGATGTGCCGCGGCACGAGGGCGGGTAGGGTCCCGCAAGTGACCACCAGCAACGGACCGGAAGTTCCGCTTGCTTCCGCTTCTAGGGTGCTTTGCTCGTCTTGGGCTCGCGACCAGAAGCTCGATCCGATCGGCACGGCAGGCTGTTATCGCGGTTACTTACTTCTCGAATGGCCACTTCCCTGGCCGCGGGACCTGAGTGAGGATCCGGCGCTCGAACCCGTGGTGTCACTGGTCAGGCGCGAGGGGTTGCGCCTTCAAGGTCTCGTGCCTGCTTCTGGAGGAGGGTCGAGACGGATCATCGCCTATCGGTGGCCGGACGGCGGAGGCGCACGGTTCGAGAGGACCGAGCTCGTCGTCGGACCACGCGACGTCATCGCGGCGGCACTGGCCATTCTCGACGAGCAGCCATGTTCGGAGGAGACGACCGACGTACTCGTCTGCACCCACGGAAGACGCGACCGATGTTGCGGGTCCTTGGGGACGGCGCTGGCCCAGGAGCTGCTGGCAGACCATCGCCAGCTCGGGGACGATGTGAGGTTGTGGAGGACCAGCCACACGGGGGGGCACCGCTTTGCGGCAACGGCGTTGGTCTTGCCGCAGGGCACCGCGTGGGCGTTCTGCGACAAAGACACCCTGGTCAGGATTGTGCACCGCATCGGACCGGTCGGCGATCTCCTGCCGCGTTACCGGGGCTGTGCGGGGATGGCATCTCCGGCGGTCCAGGCGCTCGAGCGTGCGGTGGCGCGCGAGGTCGGGTGGCCCCTTTTCGACATGAAGAGACGCGGCGCCGAACTCGGAGACGGCCGTACCGAGCTCGTCGTCGAGGAGACGAGCGGTGAGAGCGTGGTCTGGGAAGCTGTTGTCAGCGTCGGCCGGGAGGTGCTCATGCCTGACTGCGGTATGTCGATGGAACTGGCGACAAGGACCGAGCAGCAGCTTGTCGTTGGTTGCTTGCAGCGCCGCTAGCGGCGCTTGGAGGCAACGTTTCGGCGTCTCCTTGCGGTGAGGGGCCCTGTGGCGTGGTTGTTTAGGCTGACACCTGTGCATTCGCCAGTTCGTGTCAGGAGCTGATATGAGGCTGGCCACCGTCCGGACGACAGAGGGCACCCGCGCCGCGCGCATTGAAGGAGACCGGCTGCTGCTGTTGAGGGCTCCGGATGTCGGTGCCCTGTTCACCTCGATGAACCCGGCGTCGCAGAGAGATACGGTGGCGGACCTCGAGACCACCGGATCGGTTCTCTTCGCGGACGCGTCGTTTGCCCCGCTCGTGCCGCATCCGGAGAAGATCTTCTGCGTCGGGATGAACTATCGGGCCCACATCCTCGAAATGTCGCGGGAGTTTCCGAGCTATCCGACGCTGTTCGCCAAGTTCGCCTCCGGCCTCATCGGTGCGCACGATGATCTCGTCCTGCCGTCGGTCACCGACGCAGTCGACTGGGAGGTTGAGCTGGGCGTCATCATCGGTCGTCGCGTCCGCCGCGCGAACCTCGAGCAGGCTCGCGACGCAATTGCCGGGTACACGATCGTCAACGACGTGTCCATGCGCGACTGGCAAGCCAGGACGACGCAATACCTGCAGGGCAAGGCCTTTGACGCTTCGACTCCGGTCGGTCCTGTTCTGGTGACCGGGGACGAGATCGGTGACGCCGCCGATCTCGAGGTGCGTTGCGAGGTCGATGGCGTTGTGATGCAGCACGGCCGCACATCGGACCTCTTGTTCGGCCCGGCCGCAGTTGTCAGCTACATCAGCCAGTTCGCCACACTGTGCCCAGGCGACCTGATCTCGACGGGAACCCCAGGAGGCGTTGGAGCCGGGCGCGACCCGCAAGTGTTCCTCGCGGCCGGTCAAGTGCTGACTACCGCAATCGAGGGGATCGGCAGCTGCGTGAACCGCTGCGTTGCTGAGCAGGGCTGAACAGTACCCGAGAGCTCGAATCGAGGGAACCTAGATCAGCCGTCAAAACGCCGCAACCGCTGCAACCATGCCCACTGGTACCGTCGCGTTATGCGTCCTCGCCCCACCCTCGTCATATTGACTGCCGCGATCGCATTCGCGGCCGGCTGCGGAGGCGCGTCAGCCGGGTCCAACGCGTCCAACGGGATCCAGCTGAAATCAGGTGACAAGATCGTCGCGGCGGCGGTCAAGGCGACCAAGGCGCAGCGTTCGTTTCACTTCGTGGAGTCGGCGCGCGCGGGGACAAGTGAGGTGAGCATCGTCGCCGATGTGGGTACCACCACCGGCGAGCAGCACGTCACGGTCAGCCAGGGAAGCAAGGCGGGCCATCTCACCGTCCTGCTTGCCGGCGGCGCCGCATACTTCGAGGGCGACTCTCTCGGTTTGCAGGGCCTTACCGGCATGAGCGCGAAGGTGGCCGCCGAGTTCGCTGGGAAGTGGATATCGGTTCCGTCCAGCAACGCGAGCTTCTCTTCTTTGGCCGGTTCACTGGCGGTCAAGTCGGCTGCCACTCAGCTCGTGCAGCTGAGCGGCACACTGACGCGGGGCAAGACATCCACCAAGCTCGGACACGCGGCCGTGGCGGTCAAGGCATCCCAGACCACCAAGACCGCCAGCTTGGCGCTCACGATGTACGTGAGGACGACGGGAGCCGCGCTGCCGATATCGGTCGAGGGGACCTCGAAGCAAACTGGCAGCACCGCCCACACGATCTCTGCCAGTTTCAGCGATTGGGGTGAGGTCTTGCGCCTCACCGCTCCGAGTGGATCGTTGCCCATCGCCACCGTGCAGGCAGCTGCGGGCTGAGCGTTCTCACCGACGCTCAGCCAGTTCGGGAGGTGAATTGACCACACGATTGTCCCAGGACCGAGCGCGATGAGCTCCGGTGAGCGTTCCGTCGCCGAGGAGGCCTATCCTGCCGAGCTCGGATGCGACGTGCTGCTGTCGGACGGTCGCGCGGCTCAGCTGCGCGCGATCCGGGCCGATGACGGCCCTGCGCTTCGCTCGTTCGGCCAGAGGCTGTCGAGCGAGACGGTGCACTTTCGTTTCTTCGCGCCGCGTCGGGAGATCAGCGACGAGGAGATCGCTCACTTCGTAACCGTTGACTATCGAGAGCGGCTGGCGCTTGTGGCTGTCGTAGACAGTGAACTGGTAGCTGTGGCACGCTACGATCGCGCCCCCGCGCTGCCCACTGATGGCCCTTTGGGCGGCACAGCCGGCACCTCGGAGGGGCCCAACCAGACCGGAGTAGGCGAGGCCGAGGTCGCCTTCGTCGTGCGGGACGACCAGCAGGGACGGGGCCTCGGTACCGTACTGCTCGAACATCTCGCCTCGGCTGCGGTTGCACGCGGGATCGAGCGGTTCGTGGCCGACGTCCTACCCGACAACCACCGGATGATCGGCGTCTTTCGTTCCGCGGGATTCGACGAGCATGTGCTCCTCGATTCGGGGGTGATCCGCGTGACGCTGGAGCTCGCGGCGCTTCCGGAGTACATCGAACGGGTCGAAGAGCGCGAATGGACCGCGGCAGTGCGCTCGGTCGAGCACATACTCCGCCCTAGGACCATCGCTGTGATCGAGGCGAGCGGCGGGAGAGGCTCAACGGGCCACGATATCGTCGGCAACCTCCTCGCAGGGGAGTTCACCGGCAAGGTCTACCCGGTCAACCCGCAGGGCGAACCCGTGGCGGGGCTGGCGTCGTACAGCAGTGTCAGCGACACGCCAGGCCCCATCGACCTGGCACTGCTCGCGGTGCCGGCTTCTCGAGTGGCCGAGGTGGTTCGCGAGTGCGGAACAAGGGGGGTTGGCGGCCTCGTCGTCGTCAACTCAGGCGAAGCGGACCACGAGGGCGCCCGCAAGACCGCAGATCGCGATCTCGTGCAGCTCGCCCGGACTTACGGCATGCGGCTCGTCGGGCCTGACTGCATGGGCGTCATCAATACCGCCTCTCAAGTCCGCATGAACGCCACCTTCGCCAAGCAGGCACCGGCGCCAGGTCGGATCGCGGTCTCCTCCCAGTCCGGGGGCCTCGGGATCGCTCTCCTCGGTGCGCTCCAGGGCCGCGGTCTCGGGATCTCTAGCTTCGTGTCCCTCGGCAACAAGGCCGATGTCAGCGGTAACGACCTACTGCGATTCTGGGAGGAGGACCCGCAGACCGAGGTGATCCTGCTCTATCTGGAGTCGTTCGGAAACCCCCGGAAGTTCAGCCGGATCGCCCGACGTGTCGCCCGGAAGACCCCCATCGCCGCGGTCAAGAGCGCCCGCACTGTATCGGGCCTGCGGGGCACACATGCCGGCGGTGTCGGCACGGTTCCCGACCAGGCTATAGACGCCCTCTTCCGCCAGGCCGGCGTAATCCGCGTCCAGACGCTGGAGGAGCTGCTCGATGTCGCCGATCTCTTGGTGAACCAGCCGCTTCCAGCCGGCCCGCGTGTCGCGATCGTAGGCAATGCAGGAGGCTGCGGAGTCCTGGCTGCTGACGCGTGCGAGAGCTACGGCCTCGAAGTTCCCGAGCTGTCCGCCACGACTCAGAGCAGGCTCCTCGGCGTCGTTTCTAGTGGCGCCACAGTGAGAAACCCGGTCGACCTTGTCGACTCGTCGACCGCAGAGGAGTACCGGTCCGTGCTCGAGATCGTTCTTGCCGACAGCGACACAGATGTCGTGGTGGTCACCTTCACTCCGCCGGTGACCGTTGGCGCTGGCGATATCGCTCAAGCCGTGGCTCAAGTGGCTTGCACGGCCACCAAGCCGGTGCTCGCGAACTTCATCGCGACCGAGGAGACCCTTGTGGCCCTGCGCACGTCACCGAGACACGTGCCCTGGTTTGCTTACCCCGAGTCTGCGGCCCGTGCGATTGCGCGGGTCGCGCAGTATGGGCAGTGGGCGGCTCGGCCCGAGGGGACCGTGCCCAGCTTTGACGATATCGATGTCGTGTCCGCACGCTCGATAGTGGACGTCGCCTTGTCGGCACGGCCGGTTGCTGGCTCGGGCACCTACCTCACGGCTACCCCCACCTCCGGGCCGCTCGCTTGTTCGGCAGGCTCGGTCTGGCTCGACACGGTCGCTGCTTTCCACCTGCTCGAGGCCTACGCGATACCCATCCTCTCTTGTGCGAGGGCCTCCTCAGCGACCGAGGCCGTCGCACAAGCGACCGCCATGGGATATCCGGTCGCGGTGAAGCTCGACGCTCCGGATCTTGTGCACAAGAGCGATGTAGGGGGCGTCCGTCTGGACCTCGGGTCAGCGGATGTCGTGGCCTCGGCCGCCGAGGAATTGCTGACCAGGTTCGGGCCTGGCGCGACTCTGATCGTCCAGCCGATGGGTCCAGAGGGCGTCGAGACAGTTGTCGGCGTTGTGGAGGACCCGTCGTTCGGTCCGCTCGTGATGTTCGGGCTCGGAGGCAAAGAGGGCGAATTGTTGGGCGACAGGATCTGGTCGTTGGTGCCCATGACGTCCGAGGACGTCTGCGACCTTCTGGGCGGGCTCCGGTCTTCGCCCCTTCTGACCGGATATCGAGGCTCGGTGCCAGTCGACCTCGAGGCACTCGGTGAGGTGCTCTCTCGAGTGGCCTGTTTGGCGGCGGACCATCCCGAGATTGTCGAGTTGAACCTGAACCCGGTTGTCGCGAGCCCTGGAGGTGCCATAGCGCTCGACGCACGCGTACGCGTCACAACCACGGTGCACGATCCCGTACTGTTGCGTCGAGCGATGCGGATGGCGTGAGTTCGCAGGCCAGGTCCTGTTACCCAGCGCTAGTTCTGGCCGGCAACCTCGTTGATTCGCCGCATCACGTCGTCGTCGAGTCGTTCGAGCACCTCGAGCGAGCGCAGGTTCTCCTTCAGCTGCTCGACGCTGCTCGCGCCCGTGATGACTGTTGAGACCTTGGGATTGCGGGCGCACCAGGCGATGGCCAGCTGGGCGAGCGGACAACCGAGATCGTCCGCAATTGCCTTGAGGGCTCGTACCTTCTCGTTGTTAGCGGCGTCTTCGAAGTTTGGACGGAGCCACTCGAAGCCTGCGAGAGCGCCTCGAGAGTTCTGCGGGATCCCTTCTATGTACTTGCCTGTGAGCAGTCCTGCGCCGAGGGGGCTAAAAGTTGTGAGGCCGATCCCGTAGTCCTCGAGCAACCTCGCGTACTCGAGCTCGACACGCCTTCGCTGAAGGATGTTGTACTGCGGTTGCTCCATTACGGGCTTGTACAGGTGGTGGCGCTCGGCGATCTCGATCGCAGCGACAATCTCGGCTGCAGCCCACTCAGAAGTGCCCCAGTAGAGCGCCTTACCGGAGCTGACGATGTCAGACATCGCCCGGACCGTCTCTTCGATCGGTGTTTGCGGATCAGCGCGGTGGCAGAAGACGAGGTCGAGGAAGTCGAGACCGAATCGCTCGAGCGAGGCGTCCACAGCCTGCATGAGGTACTTGCGATTCAGTGTGTTCGCCATGTTCGGGGAGTCGTAGATCCCCCAGAAGAACTTGCTCGAAACCACGAAGTCGCGGCGCTCCCAGCCGAGCGTCTTGATGGCCCGGCCCATGATCGCCTCGGACTTGCCACCGGCGTAGTTCTCGGCGTTGTCGAAGAAGTTCACTCCTCCCTCCCGGGCGGCCTCGAGGCAGCGCACCGCGAGGTCGTCGTCTATCTGGTTACCGAAACTGACCCAAGAGCCGAACGAGAGCAGGCTCACTTTGAGGCCGGATCGTCCGAGGCGGCGGTAGGGCATTGACATATCTGGTCATCTCCAGGTCATTGGATCCAGATCCGGGGCGGATCACACAGGTCGAAGATACCCGGAACTGATGGAACCCGGCCAAGCCCGCCCACCAATTCCCGGTGTCGGTGTCGTCCTTTAGCGGCGCTTTGTCTTGGGCACCGTTGCGAGCAGGTCGGTCAGAACCTCGGTGACGATCTTTCGCGTGCGGGGCACCGAGCAGCCTTGAAGTGTGCGCAGGGTATCCCACGATGACCAGCTGGTAGCGACGTCGAGTGCGTCGAGCATGACGGACCGACGCTTGGCGTCCAGACGCGACAACTCAGGGGCGAAGACGTCGGCTACTTGGGCGCGCGCTTTCGCGTATGCCTCCGCGAGCTGTTCGACAACGAGCGGGTGGGTCTTGCTGAGATAGATCGCGACCCTTCTGACAGGAGCAATCTTCTCGTACAGCTTCGAGCGCAGCCCCACGAGCGCCTCGATCCGTTCCTCCACGCTACGAGCGTCGGGCCGCGGTCCCAGGTAGATCTGTTGGATCGGCCGGATCCTCGAGGCGGCCGCCACGAACAATGCGTTGAGGTCGGCGAAGTGACGGAACACGGTTCGCTCCGATACCCGAGCCCGCGCCGCCACCTCGGCGGCACTCGGCAGGTAAATCACCTCGGGAGGGCATTCCCGCACGATGTCGAGAACGGCGCCCACAACGGCCTCGTAGTTGCGGGCCGCGCGTAGTCGGCGCCCATCGGCTTCCCTGTCGCTCGCCGCCCGGGTGGGCTGGCGCACTTGCGCCGACGTGGCCGGCGGCGACGAGCGCTCTGAAGCGCGAGGGGGCCTCGGGCGCGCGTCAGACGCTGTGCGGGGGAGCCGCGCTCGCGCAGAACGGGTCGTCGTTGCCTGGGCTGTGGGGGCTGTGGTGCCAGTCGAGCGACTTGAGCTTGCCGAGGGCCTCGCCCGGGTCGCGCGGGTCACCATCTGTGACATCCGAGTGACAAATTGAACACGCCGAGCATTCTACTAAACGCGATGGCATTCGATCGGTCAGTACGTCTGACAGTTGCCGTCACCGGAGATTCATCCGTCCACGAGGAGAGTGCCGGCGGCTGACTTGGCGACGGGAATGCTCGGCAGAGGCGCGGCGGCGGGGCCCTGGAGAACCTCCCCGGTGACGGCCGAGAAGATAGAGCCGTGGCACGGGCAACGGAACTGGACTGCCGGTTCGAAGAATCCCACGGTGCAGCCCATGTGAGTGCACACGGCGCTGAAGGCGACATAGGAGCTCTCCGCCGGGCGCACCACGTAGGCAGGGATACCCTGGGCGGGATCGGTGAACTCTCGGGCGCCACCGACCGGTACGTCGCTGGCGAGCCCTATTGCCGTGCCCTTCGAGGAGCCACCGCTGGGCGCTTCGGTGCTCGGCGGTGGTAGTTGCGGAGCACTCGAGGTCTGGACCGATGTGCCGAACATTCGCCCGATCGCGGCCGAGACGCCGGCGGTGACGACGGCGAAGGTCCCGAGTGTGATCGCGGAGGCCACCTTGCGAACGGCTGCACGGCGGTCTAGGTCAGGTGCTTGCCGACCCGGCGGGACACCGGCCTTGGTTCGTTCCCTGGCGTGACTTGCCCGTAATGCGCCGTCAACAGACCACGTCCCGCTTCCTCCGACCAAAAGAGGTGTCCAGGCGAAGAAGAAGACGATGTCCGAGCCGTAGAAGTAGGGCGTGGTATTGAAGCTGACGGAGAGGAACAGGAGGAGTGACACTGCCATGCCGCCTGCCGCGGCAATCCTTCCGAGCAACCCGAACAGAGTCCCGAGGCCGACTGCCACTTCGCCGAAAGCGATCAGCAAGCCGACAAGCACCGGTTCGTGCGCCGCGAGCCTTATCAGTGGTCCGATCGGGCTCGAAGTGATCGACGCGTGCAGCTGTGCCTGGATTGACCCAGGGTTGGCCGCTTCGAAGAAGTAGCGGTTCGTCAGCTTCTGTAGGCCCGCATAGGTGAAGGTCACACCGAGGAAGGCCCTGAGAACGACCTGTGGACCCCCGGGAGTGTCCCGCAGTCGCACCGCCAGGCGCGCCACGGACCGGTCTCGCGGCTCGGGGGCCGAAGGTCTAGTCACGCGTTGAAGTTTGCCAACGGTTCCTCTGAAGTGACAATTGCGTCCACGAGCCCGGTCGCATGCGAGGAGGACTCATTGTCCGGCGCTGTCGTGTGCACGGTCTTGCGGAGGCGAATCTCCGGCAGGGCGAGGGACAAGACGAACGCGAGGGCGACCACAGGCGTCGCGATGAGAAAGACCGTGTCGATCGTGTGCACATACGCGACAGTCGCCGCTGCGTGAATGGCCGGTGGCAGCAGCTTCAACTGGGCGGGGCTGCCCACGATCTCCCGGGCGATCTGAGGCACGTGGGCATGATCCGCCAAAGGTAGGGCCTTGGTCAGGTTGCCGATGAGGCGATCGTTCAGGACCGCGCCCAACAGCGCGGTGCCGAAAGCGCCTCCCATCGACCGGAAGAACGCGGCGAGCGACGTCGCTGTGCCGAGGTCTTTGTAATCGACGCCGTTTTGGACAGCCAGGATCAGCACCTGCATGACCAGACCCAGCCCGAACCCGGTGAGCAGCATGAAAGCCGAGGTCACGAGGAAGGAGGTGTGGATCGTCAAGGTGGAGAACAGCCCCATCCCGACTGTCATGAGCGCAGTACCGACGATCGGGAAGACTTTGTATCGTCCGATCCGCGCGATGATCTGCCCGCTTCCGATCGAGGCCGTGAACAGCCCGGCCATGATCGGTAACAACATGAGCCCGGAAGTTGTCGGCGAAACACCTCGGACGACCTGGAGGTATACGGGCAGGTAGATGATCGCGCCGAACATTGCGACGCCGACGATGAATCCCGCGGCGTTCGACACCGAGAAGACCCGCTTGCGGAACAGCCTGAGCGGGACGATCGGCTCGGTCGCGTAGTGCTCACGCACGAGGAATGCAGCGACGAAACCGATGCCGATCACGATCATGGCGATGATCTGCGGTGACAACCACGCGTAGCCCTGTGGGGAGCCTCCGAGGGTCGTGACCAACAACAGGGCGGACACGCCGATGAGCAGCAGGACCGAACCGCTGTAGTCGATCTTGTGCCGGGTGCGCGCCGTCCGGTCACGCAGCACGATGCTCGTGACCACAAGGGCGACTGCGCCGATGGGGAGGTTCACGTAGAAGATCCAGCGCCAAGAGGCGTGGTCGACGAGAAAGCCTCCCACGAGCGGTCCCGCGATGCTCGCGATACCGAACACCGCACCGAAGTATCCCTGGTAGCGGCCACGTTCGGCAGGCGAGACCACGTCGCCCACGATGGCCATCGCGAGCACGATCAGCCCGCCCGCCCCGAGGCCCTGAACGGCGCGGAACGCGATCAGCTGATCCATGTTCTGGCTGAGACCGGCCAGGATTGATCCGGCGAGGAAGATGATGATGGCGAACTGGAAGATCTTCTTGCGGCCATAGAGGTCGGAGATCTTCCCGTAGAGGGGGGCGCTCACAGTCGATGTGAGGAGATAGGCGGTCACGACCCAGGTCAGGCGGTTGAGGGAATGGAAGTCACCGACGATCGTTGGCAGTGCCGTGCTGACGATGGACTGGTCGAGCGCGGCGAGCAGCATCCCGAGCATCAGGCCTGAGAACACGACGAGGATCTGGCGGTGAGTCATGCCTCCGCCCCCGCGTTCGGGTTGCAAGGTCGAGCTGGCGGCCCCGGCCGCCTCGGCGACCACTTGGTCGGCGCCGAGAACTCTGTCGGTGGTCGTCATCTTGCTGGTTCCTCCTGGGCGTTGTTCACCGAAGCGCTCTCAAGGCAGGTGAGCGTTTCGTTCGCGGTGGCGGCCGCGTCGAGCATTTCCATTGTCGCGACGAGCTCAGCGAGCTGGTCGTCGGAGAGCGAGACGAGCAAGTTCGCTGTCTTCCTGCAGGCCGTGGCGTGAAGCTTGGTCACCAGCGACTCGCCTGAGTCGCTCAGGGCCAGGCGTACGACACGGCGGTCCGAGGGGTCGTCGCGGCGAGCGACGAGCCCTTGGCGTACGAGACGGTCGACCACGGCTGTGGCAGCGCTTTCGCCTACGTCGAGCTCCCTTGCGAGCTCGCGCATTGTCACCGACTGCCCGCGGAGGTAGGCCAATACGCTCAGCTGGTGTCCGGTGACGGCATGGAGCTCATCTCGCAGCTCTCGGTGCAACAAAGCGCTGAAGCGCCTTTGCATCTGCGGTTGAAGCTCGCAGTAGCGATCTACGAGGACCTCACGTGTCGAGGGCTCCGGCGCGCTGGTCGTCCCCCCGTTCGACTGCCGCGATGTGGATCGCGCGATCGTCACCACCGGTGGACCGGTCCAGATGAGCTCTGCAATGTCACATGGGCTAGAACAGTTCCACTGGTGGAATATTCCAGTAGGTGAAATTGTCGGACTGCTCTCGCGGGGATCGGTGGTCAGAGCATTCCCTTGCGGGTGAGCCGATCCCAGCTCGCGAAGCCTATTGGACGACCCTGGTCGAGGTCGCCGCCTTGTGGAGTGCTTCGATCTGTTGTCAGCGGGACACGTCGAGAATGATCTTGCCCAGCTTGTTCCCCGCTTCGAACCGTGCGTATGCCGCGTCCACTTCCTCCAGCCCGAACATGGCCTCGACGGGGACGCGAACCCGCCGTGCCGCGACCAGTGGCAGGACCTGGCGCTCGACGAGACGCGCGGCAACCGCCTTGTCCTCCAGAGGACGAGCCCGCAGCGTGGAGCCGCAAATGCGTGCCCGACGATCCATGAGCTGGAGCAGGTCAATCTCGCCCCGTGCACCGGCGCCGACGCCGATGATGACGAGACGGCCTCCGATCGTCAGTGAGCCAAGGTCGCTCTTCAGATTCGACGCCCCGATCGGTTCCAGGATCACGTCGTAGGTGCCGTGTGCGGCCGCTTCGGCCGGGTCGACAGCCGTCGCGCCGAAAGATTCCAGCGAGGCCCGAAGGTGAGGGGCTCGCACGCTCGCGACGACGGTGGCGCCTGCCACACGGGCAAGCTGGACCGCGGCGACGCCGACGCCGCCCGCGGCGCCGTTCACCAGGACGCGTTCACCTGGTCGGAGCGCGCACTGGGTAAACAGAGCGTCATGTGCGACCGTGAATGCCTCCGGGAACCCGCCCGCTTCCAGAAAGTCCAGCGTGTCTGGCATGGGCAGCGCGGCGCGCTCATGGACGATCACCAGCTCGGCCTGGGCCCCACCGCCGACGACGGCCATGACACGGTCGCCGATGGAAAAGCGCTCGACACCAGGGCCAATATCCGCCACGACTCCCGAGAACTCGAGCCCGGGTGTGTCCGTGGGCGAACCCGGCGGAGCAGGATAAAGACCGGCCCGCTGCAACATGTCGGCGCGGTTCAAACCCGCGGCGCGGACGCTGACGAGTAGCTCGCCCACCCCGGGGACGGGGTCGGGCCGCTCTCTGGCGACCACGGATCCGGCCTCGATGACGACAGCGCGCATTGGCGAAGCGTACGTGGGAAGGCCGCTGGCGTGCAGCGGTGCAGCTGTTGGAGCGTCTTAGGAGGGTCGAGAGGTCAAGGTCTGCCGGCGCCGAAAGCACCAGGTGGAATCGGCGTGTCCATCACGTTGGTGCCAGTCTCCTCTGCCTGCACGACCATGCCGCCTCCGATGTACATGACGACGTGGTAGAGGAGGTACGAGTCGCCATAGAAGATGAGGTCACCAGGCTGAAGGTCGGACATCGAGACGTGTTCGATCTCGTAGTACTGCTCAGTTGCCCCGTGCGCCAGAGAGACACCTGCTTGGGCCCATGCCCACATTGTCAGCCCCGAGCAGTCAAAGCCTGCTCCCGCCGTCGCACCCCCCCAGACGTAGGGGACGCCGCGCTGGCTCTGGGCGGCGTTCACAGCGATCGCACCTGCGCTGTTACCAGACACCGGTGCAGTGGGCGTAGGCGCGGGAACCGGCGTCGGAGCCGCAGTCGACTGTTGCGACTGCGACTGCTGCTGCTGTTGTTGTTGCTGGGCAGCGGCTTCGGCGGCGGCGGCCCTGGCCAACGCGGCGGCATAGGCCGCGGCCTTGGCGCGTTCAGCCGCCGCAACAGCGGCTGCTAGCTGACCCTTTACGCTGACTTCTTCGCTGTCCAACTTGGCCGTGATGAGCTGGGCTTGCGAGAGGTCACTCGAGATC
>Ga0302157_10000443_pt1 | contig 54779 bp, 54 predicted proteins | sample I_Bog_N3_3_FD_193502 | JGI IMG/M metagenome (GOLD analysis project Ga0302157, IMG submission 193502) | Peat permafrost microbial communities from Stordalen Mire near Abisko, Sweden - I_Bog_N3_3 | ecosystem: Environmental > Terrestrial > Soil > Wetlands > Peat | place: Sweden: Abisko, Stordalen... | reverse complement strand
ATAACTGTGAAGTGGTGACGTTCACCGCTGACCTGGGTCAGGGCGAAGAGGTCGAACCTGCACGTGCCAAGGCGCAAGCCATGGGCGTGAAAGAGATCTATATCGACGACCTGCGCGAAGAATTCGTGCGCGATTTCGTGTTCCCGATGTTCCGTGCCAATACCGTCTACGAAGGCGAGTACCTGCTGGGTACCTCCATTGCGCGTCCGCTGATCGCCAAGCGCCTGATCGAGATCGCCAACGAAACCGGCGCTGACGCCATTTCCCACGGCGCTACCGGCAAGGGCAACGACCAGGTCCGTTTCGAACTGGGTGCCTACGCCCTCAAGCCCGGCGTGAAAGTCATCGCTCCGTGGCGTGAATGGGACCTGCTGTCCCGTGAAAAGCTGATGGATTACGCTGAAAAGCACAACATCCCGATCGAGCGTCACGGCAAGAAAAAATCCCCGTACTCGATGGACGCCAACCTGCTGCACATCTCCTATGAAGTCGGCGTGCTGGAAGACACCTGGACCGAGCACGAAGAAGACATGTGGCGTTGGACCGTCTCCCCGGAGAACGCGCCTGACAAGCCGCAGTACCTGGAACTGACCTACCGCAACGGCGATATCGTCGCGCTGGACGGCGTCGAAATGACCCCGGCCACCGTGCTGGCGACCCTGAACCGTATCGGTGGCGAACACGGTATCGGTCGTCTCGACATCGTCGAGAACCGCTATGTGGGCATGAAGTCCCGCGGCTGCTACGAAACCCCAGGCGGCACCATCATGCTGCGCGCGCACCGGGCGATCGAGTCGATCACCCTGGACCGCGAAGTCGCTCACCTGAAAGACGAGCTGATGCCCAAGTACGCCAGCCTGATCTACACCGGCTACTGGTGGAGCCCTGAGCGCCTGATGCTGCAGCAGATGATCGATGCGTCCCAGGCCCACGTGAATGGTGTGGTTCGCCTGAAACTGTACAAGGGCAACGTCATCGTCACCGGCCGCAAGTCCGATGAGTCGCTGTTCGATGCCAACATCGCCACCTTCGAAGAAGACGGCGGTGCCTACAACCAGGCCGACGCGGCCGGCTTCATCAAGCTCAACGCACTGCGCATGCGCATTGCGGCGAACAAAGGCCGTCGCTTGTTCTGATCGGTTGTTGCCCTGAAAAGCCCTGGCCTGTTGGCCGGGGCTTTTTTTTGCCGTCGGGACGGCATTATTCATCCCGATTGTCGCTGCGGTGATTGAGTTCGAAACGGTAGTTTTTCCCGAGTTCGCAGACCTGGCGTACGGTCAGGTCGAGTTTTTGTGCGATTTCGATGGCGGTGTAGCCGAGCGCGCAATAGTGCATGGCGTGTCCGGCAATCGCATCCTGGGCGAACTCGGCGGTGGCGGAGTGCGATGCCCGGTATTTTCGAGTGAGGTGCAGCGCGCGGCTCTGGACGATCTTCAGACCGTTTTCCCGGGCCATGCGCTTTATCTCGTTCTTGTTCATCTTGAGCGAGTACTGCAGTGCGCAGATGCCTGCACCTTTGGTAATCAGCTCACGCAGCAGTTCGGTTTTGCGTGCTCGTTCCTCTTCCTCCGACGCCGGGGAGTGATCGCCGGTGTCCGGCGGTGCCTGCTCGCAGACCGGGCCTTGCACGCGATCAATGGTGCCACCGCGTTTGAGGAAGTCGTCAATGGCCAGATCCAGGTCAAGATCCGGATGTTTGTGTGGGCTGAGATGCTTTTTGAATGTGTGGTCGTTCATTATATATGGCCTGCTCGTCCGAGTCGTAGGATAGACCTTTGCTAATGTCATTCGATGTTAGGAATTGAATAAACGATTGGGTGGTGTTCGAAGGTCTTGAAGTGAGTCAGCAAGTATCGAGTTTGCAGTCCGCCAGGAAAGGATCAAGCCACAGGGGGTTGCTTTCGGGCGGTACTTGTAGAATTGAAGGTAAGCGTTCTTGGCGGGGTGTAGTCCATTTCCTGTTCTTTTTATCGGTTGTGGATTGGCGTTTTTTTAAGTGTGAGGTTTTGCTGCTGTTAACGTTGAGGGTCGGGCGGTATGGAAGTTGAACGACTCAAGGCAGGTTGTGTAGGCGCTTGCGAAGGGCGCGTGCAAGTTATCAAATGTTTCTGGCGACTGGGCATCAGGATAAACATCTTTTTGATAATGCCGTCCTTACTTATGTGTATACCGGGCGGCTTTATGGCGGTTTTCCCGAGCGCCGCCCCGTGCGGCCGTTGGGCATGGGGGCGCCCGGCGCCAGGTCGCCGGTCCGGGCGACGAGCACGTGGCGCGGCCCGGGCTTGGGCTGGCCGCGCGGGGACGGATTATTTCTTGTTGCAGAAATCCATTAGACACACCATCGCCTTGCGTTCTAATGTTTGAAACCGGCAAAACGAAGCGAGATGATCTCCTTCTACTGGAGGCCATAATAAAACTCCAGCGGGGTGGGTGTTTATCCTGGATTGTATGGCGCCTGGACGACTGGCTGTCTTCCGAGGCGTTGCACTTTTTATGATAGTGCTTTTTTTGTAGGGCAAATCTCTGTTGTTTGTAGGGAATGTCTTTGGCTGGTACTGCCCGGTGGAGGCGCTATGCCCAGGAGGGTATGACTAGGCTATTGTGCTGACTCTGAAAATTCGAACAGCGAAAATTGGACTTGCCCATGAATAAAGTGCTGATCGTGGATGATCATCCCGTCATTCGTCTTGCTGTACGTATGCTGATGGAACGTCATGGCTACGAAGTCATTGCGGAGACGGATAACGGTGTAGATGCTTTACAGTTGGCGCGGGAACATGCGCCGGACATTGTTATACTCGATATCGGGATCCCCAAACTGGACGGGCTGGAAGTCATTGCCCGTTTAACGTCTATGGGACTTTCTTTCAAAGTTCTGGTGTTGACCTCGCAGGCTCCCGGGCATTTCTCCATGCGCTGCATGCAGGCCGGTGCCGCCGGTTATGTGTGCAAGCAGCAGGACCTGACTGAAATGCTCAGTGCCATCAAGGCGGTGTTGTCCGGCTACAGCTATTTCCCCAACCAGGCGTTGCACACCGTGCGCTCCAGCCTGGGGAATGCCAGTGAGGCCGATATGGTCAATCGGCTTTCCGGCCGTGAAATGATGGTGTTGCAGCAATTGGCCAGAGGGAAGAGCAACAAGGAAATTGCCGATGGCATGTTTTTGAGCAACAAGACCGTCAGTACCTACAAAACGCGTTTATTGCTCAAACTCAATGCCCGCTCGCTGGTTGACCTGATCGAGCTGGCGCAGCGCAACGGCCTGGTTTAACGGCCGGTATCTGGCAGAGGACGCTTGAAGGAGGGGGAAGGCAGCAGGGACGACAAGGAAAACCCCTGGTATTCAGCCGGCAGGAGAGGGCCGGCGGTGTGGCATCGATGATGCCCCGTGTGAACAACGACACCTCTACAAACCGAAAAGCCTCCGCAAAGGAGGCTTTTGAGTGGGCGCATGTTAATTACAAATCAAAATCATAATCTGCCAATTGCCTTTTCAGGCGGCGCTCTTCCAGCAGGTTATCGATGGTGCGGCGCTTGCTGAGGTTGGTTTTTGCGACCTCGACCACGGGCTCGCTGTCCTCGGTTTCGGCAGCGATGAAGTCGTCTTCTACGTCCAATTGCTCTTTGTCGGTGCTCATAAACATAACTCCGGGCTAAGACTGCCGTTGGCGCCCCTTATATCGATAAATGCCGGCCCGGTAAAAAAGATTTTTTCAATCGGCTCATCAATAAAACCAATAGCGGCTCAATCGTCCGAGGTCTTGTCCTTGTAATCGCACAGGTCTTCGATCCGGCAACTGCCACAACGCGGTTTGCGCGCCTGACAGACGTAGCGCCCGTGGAGGATCAACCAGTGGTGGGCGTCGAGCAGGTAGGGCTTGGGTACAAACTTCATCAATTGCTTCTCGACCGCCACCACATCCTTGCCCGGCGCCAGGCCGGTGCGGTTGCTGACCCGGAAAATATGCGTGTCGACGGCCATGGTCAGCTGTCGGAACGCGGTGTTGAGTACCACGTTGGCGGTCTTGCGGCCGACGCCGGGCAGGGCTTCCAGGGCTTCGCGGGTTTGCGGCACTTCGCCGCCGTGGTTTTCCATCAGCAGGCGGCAGGTCTCGATCACGTTTTTGGCCTTGCTGTTGAACAGGCCGATGGTCTTGATATAGGCCGACAAGCCTTCGACCCCGAGGGCGTGGATGGCTTGTGGGGTATTGGCCACGGGATAGAGCTTGGCGGTCGCCTTGTTCACGCTGACGTCGGTGGCCTGGGCGGAGAGAATCACCGCGATCAACAGTTCAAAGGGGCTCGAGTAGGCCAGTTCGGTCTTGGGATCGGGATTGTCTTCGTGGAATCTGCGAAAGATCTCCAGGCGTTTGGCGGCGTTCATGGGGCGATGGATTCCTTTGAAATTGAGGTTGAGCCCGGCTGGGCTGGCCGGCGCTGGCTCCAGGCCTGTCTGGCGGCCAGCAGCAGGCCCAGGAGGATAAAGGCCCCCGGCGTCAGGCTGGCCAGGTGCAGTCCGTCCTGGATGGCCCACAGGCGTGGCAGCTCGCTTGCGCTCGGGACCAGCCAGCGTAAATGATCCAGCACTGTGCCGTTACCCAGCAGTTCCCGCAGTGCCCCCATGAGCAGCAGGCCAACCCCGAGGCTGGCGAGCAGGGTGGCGCTGGTCGCCAGGTGACGGCGCTCGAATGCCCCCAGGCGTTCCAATAGCAGGCATTGCAGGCTGATCAGGGCCGGATAGATGCCCAGGGCCTGGTGCAGTTCCCAGGCCCAGGCCTGAAGGCCGAGCGACAGGCAACTGACCAGGGTGGCGGCGAGCAGGATGCCGCTCAGTCCTGCCAGTCCCGGGTGAATCCAGGGCTTGAGGGCCCGGCTCAGCAGGCCATAGGCGCTGATCGCGATCAGGCTCAGGAGCCCGATCGAGAGCGCCTTGAGCAGCGAGTCGCTGGCACCGAGCAACGGCGTCAGGACCAGCGTTCCCCGGAGCATTGCGGGCCTATTCATGGGCGGCTGTTCCCATGAGTGGCGCCAGGTGTTCATCGAAGTAGCGCAGGGCATCATGAATGGCGTCGACGGCGGCGCGGGAGGTGATCGTGGCGCCGGCGATCTGGTCGAATTGCCCGCCATCCGTTTTCAGCTTCCAGTCGCTATCGGGGGTATCCGCGCGGGACTTGCCCAGCCACTGCTGCCACCAGAGATTGCCCTGGTCGGCGATTTTGGCCCCCAGCCCGGGTGTTTCCGAGTGCGACAGGGTCTTGATCCCGAGCAGCCTGCCGTTGGCGCCAATCCCGATCATCAGGTCAAGCGGGCCGCCGTAGCCCTGGGTCCGACTTTGCAGGACAACTGCTGCCGGTTGTCCGTCCTTGAGCATCAGGGCACCGCTGATCAGCAGGCTGTGGGGTTGCTGCGGGACCTCCAGCAGTAGCGGGCGGTTCTGGTATTGCCCCGGCGGCAGAACGTCGAGCAGCCGGCGGTTTTCAATCGCCTCGCGTTGCTCCTGGACCCGCGGCCGCGCCTGTTGCTGCGCCTGCCAGGTCAGGCCGATCCCCAGTCCGGCCAGGGCCAGCAGGATAAGTACCGAGGCGGTTCTGTTCACGTTGTCGGTTCCTCCACACTGCTGGCTGCCAGGCGTTCCAGGGACGGCACCGCGAGGTTCATCAACAGCACGGCAAAGGCCACGCCATCCGGGTAGCCGCCCCAGGTGCGGATCACGTAGGTCAGCGTACCGACTCCGACACCGAACAGCAGGCGCGCCCTGGGGCTTCTGGCGCCGGAGACCGGCTCGGTGACGATGAAAAATGCACCGAGCATGGTCGCGCCCGTCAGCAAGTGAAACAGCGGCGAGCCGTGGGAGTCCGAGCCGGAACCATTCCAGAACAGCAGGCTGAGGATAAACAGGCTGCCCAGCATCCCCACCGGCGCATGCCAGCTGAAGACTTTTTGCCTGAGCAGAAAGGCACCTCCGGCGAGAAAGGCCAGGTTGACCCATTCGCTGCCCTTGCCACCGAAATGTCCGAACGCGGGGTTGCCGGTGAAGAGCTCGTCCAGGGTCAGGCTTTTGTTGATATGCAGGGTGTCGAGCGCAGTGGCCTGGACCCAGGCGTCCGGTTGCCCGTCGAGATGCAGGCCGAATACGGTTTGCAGGCTGCCGAGCAGGTCCAGGCCATGGTTGACCGACCAATGGGTCATGGCGCCGGGAAAGCTGACGAGGACCAGGGCGTAACCGAGCATGGCCGGATTGAATGGATTTTTCCCCACTCCGCCATACAGGTGTTTGCCCAACAGCAAGGCGCTGGCCGCCGCCGTGACGGTCAACCACCAGGGGCAATAGGGTGGCAGGGCGATGGCCAGCAGGGCGGCGCTGACCAGGGCGCTGCCGTCCATCAACGCGGGGCGTAGCGGACGCCGTCGCAAACCCAGGGCCAGCGCTTCGGCTGCCAGCGCGCTGGCGCCGGCCAGCAGCAGATTGATCAGGATGGCCCAACCGCTGAGCCAGAGCAGCATCGCGATCCCTGGCAAGGTGGCGAGCAACACCCACTGCATGGCCTGGCGGGTGCGTTCGTCCGGTGTTTCAAGGGGCCGCATGGGCTTCCTCGGCGCTGCGCAGGGCCTGTTCCGCCGCCTCGAATTGCTGTTGCAGCAGCACCAGTTGCGCGGCCTGTTCGGCAATCGGTGGGTGACCGAAGGCTTTCAACGATTTGTTCAACTGCGCCCGGCTCATGGCCAGATTGATCTTGGCTTTTTTCAGCGCCGCATCGGCGGCCTCGGCTTTCTGCGCCTTGATCCGTGCAATCGCATCCTGCACCGGATTGGTCGCAACGGGCTCGGGCTGCGCGGCACGTTGTGTGCGGGCCAGGCGTTCGGCCTGCTTGCGTTGTTCTTCGGCGTGCAGCCGGGCATTACGGTTTTCGAAGCGCCGGCGGGCGCGATTGCGTTTCTCCGTGCGTGCCTGTCGCTCTTCGGCGCTGTTGGCCAGGCCGCCAACGACGGGGACGACCTGGGCGATGGGCAGCGGGTGCATCTCGATACAATCCACCGGGCACGGCGCCACGCAGAGGTCGCAGCCGGTGCACTCGTCGACGATCACGCTGTGCATCCACTTGGCCGCGCCGACAATGGCATCCACCGGGCAGGCCTGGATGCACTTGGTGCAGCCGATGCACTCGGCCTCGCGGATAAACGCGACCTGGGCCGGGGCGCTGCCGCGTTCCGGGTCCAGCAGCAGGACCGGCACGTGCAGCAGTTCGGCCAGGGCGGCAATGGTTTCGCCACCACCCGGTGGGCATTTGTTGATCGCTTCGCCCTGGGCGATGCCTTCGGCGTAGGGCTTGCAGCCCGGGTGCCCGCACTTGCCGCATTGGGTTTGCGGCAGCAGGGCATCGATACGTTGAATCAGGCTCATGGTTTGACCAATGCAGTGAAACCGAGGAAAGCCACGCCCATCAAACCGGCGCCGATCAGCTCGATCGGCAGGCCGCGAAAGGGCAGCGGGACCGCCTCGTGGAAAGTGCGCTGGCGCAGGTCGCTGAACAGGCTCAGGACCAGCCAGAATCCCAGCCCGGCACCCAGGCTGGTGACGAGCGCCCGGGCCAGTCCCTGGTCATCGGCGGCGTTGAGCAGGCTCAGGCCGAGGATCCCGGCATTGCCCAGCAGCAGCGCCGTGAGTCCGGCGAACGGCAGGCGTGGCAGGCAGCGTGCAAGCAGGGTCAGGAGCGGTCCGATCAGCAATACGCTGGTGGGCAGGAAGACGAACAGCTTGAAGGCTTCCAGGCCCCGCGGCAGCAGCACATAGTGATAGAGGCTGTGGCTGATCAGCGTGGTGACCAGCATCAGGGTGCTGGTGGCAATGCCCAGCGCATGGAGTGTCAGGCGTTCCCCGGCGGCGGTTGGCCTGGCTTGCAGCAGCGGATCGACGCCCAGCGGCCAGTGCAACACGAGGTTGTTGAGCAGGGCGGCGCTGAAAAGGGGGAATACAAGATCAATCATGGTCATGCCGGGTTAGCGAACAGCGCTGATTATCCGGCAAGGAGGGACTGCGTACCAGTTTTGCGACATCGCGGGCCATGATTGCACATGGCCCGCGAGCAGGGGCGGGTGGTTACTTGATCCGCTGGCCTGGCTTGGCGCCGGTGTCCGGGCTCAGCAGGTAGATTTCCTCACCGCCAGGTCCGGCCGCCATCACCATGCCTTCGGAGATGCCGAAACGCATTTTCCGTGGCTTGAGGTTGGCGATCATCATGGTCAGGCGACCTTCCAGCTCGGCCGGGTTCGGGTAGGCGCTCTTGATCCCGGAGAACACGTTGCGTTGCTCATCGCCGATGTCCAGGGTCAGGCGCAGCAGCTTGTCCGCGCCCTCGACGGCTTCGGCCTTGAGAATCAGCGCGACGCGCAGGTCGATGGCGGCGAAGGCATCGAAGTCGATTTCCGCTGACAGCGGGTCCTTGGCCAGCTCGCCGTTGCCTTGCGGGGCGGCGCTGCCGGTGTCTGTCTGGCTGGCGGTGAGGTCTTCTTTCGAGGCGTCGGTCATGGCTTGCACTTTCACCGGGTCGATACGGGTCATCAAGGGCTTGAACTCGTTCAACTGATGGTTGGCGAGCAAGGTGGCGTGATCGTTCCAGGTCAGCGGCGCGACATTCAGGAACGCCTCGGCATCCGCGGCCAGCAGCGGCAGTACCGGCTTGAGGAAGATGATCAACTGGCGGAACAGGTTGATACCCAGGGCGCAGACGGCCTGGACTTCATCCTGCTTGCCTTCCTGCTTGGCCAGGGACCAGGGCGCCTTGTCGGCGATCCAGGCGTTGGCGCGGTCGGCCAGACCCATGATTTCGCGCATGGCCCGGGCGAAATCCCGTGCCTCGTAGGCCTCGGCGATGCTCGGGGTGGCGGCCAGGAAGGCGTCGGTCAGTTCCGGTGCGGCGTTGCCGGCCACCAGCACGCCGGCATTGCCCTTGTGGATAAACCCGGCGCAACGGCTGGCGATGTTGACCACCTTGCCGACCAGGTCCGAGTTGACCTTCTGCACGAAGTCATCCAGGTTCAGGTCGAGGTCGTCGACGCCTTTGCCCAGCTTGGCCGCGTAGTAGTAACGCAGGTATTCCGGGGACAGGTGGTCCAGGTAGGTACGGGCCTTGATAAAGGTGCCGCGGGACTTGGACATTTTCTGGCCGTTGACGGTCAGGTAGCCGTGCACGTTGATCCCGGTCGGCTTGCGGTAGCCCGCGCCTTCGAGCATCGCCGGCCAGAACAGGGCGTGGAAGTTGACGATGTCCTTGCCGATGAAGTGGTACAGCTCGGCCGTGGAGTCCTTGCCCCAGAACGCGTCGAAGTCCAGTTCCGGATGCCGTGCGCAGAGGTTCTTGAAGCTGGCCATGTAGCCGATCGGTGCGTCCAGCCAGACGTAGAAATACTTGCCCGGTTCATCCGGGATCTCGAAGCCGAAATACGGCGCATCGCGGGAGATGTCCCACTGTTGCAGGCCGGCATCCAGCCATTCGGCGATCTTGTTCGCCACGGCGTCCTGCAGGGTGCCGCTACGGGTCCAGGTTTGCAGCATGGCCTGGAAGTCCGGCAGCTTGAAGAAGAAGTGCTGGGAGTCCTTGAGTACCGGCGTGGCCCCGGAAATCGCCGATTTCGGGTCTTTCAGGTCGGTCGGTGCGTAGGTGGCGCCGCATTTCTCGCAGTTGTCGCCGTACTGGTCTTCGGTGCCGCATTTCGGACAGGTGCCCTTGATGAAGCGGTCGGCCAGGAACATCTGCTTTTCCGGGTCGAAATACTGGGTGATCGAACGCGTGGCGATATGCCCGGCGTCGCGCAGGCGCAGGTAGATCTGATTGGACAGTTCGCGGTTTTCCTCGGCGTGGGTCGAATGGAAATTATCGAACTCCACGAGGAAATCGGCGAAGTCGCCGCTGTGCTCGACCTGGACGTTGGCGATCAACTGCTCCGGGGTGATGCCTTCCTTCTCGGCGCGCAACATGATGGCCGAGCCGTGGGCGTCGTCAGCGCAGACGTAGATGCATTGATTGCCGCGGTGCTTCTGGAAACGCACCCACATGTCCGTCTGGACATACTCGACCATGTGGCCAAGGTGAATGGAACCATTGGCATAGGGCAGGGCGCTGGTGACGAGGATCTGGCGTGGCTCGGACATGGGGCTCGGCTACTTGAAGTGAAACGGAGATCGGCCACTATAAAGCCCCGGCGCACATAATTCACCCCTTGTGGAATGTCTCTGTGCTTCAGAACGGTTAGGATAGCTGCCTGTTTTACTCAGTCTTTTTCGGGAGTTGCCCATGAGCGCAGTCAATCGCGCAGCGGTGGAGGCCGTCCTTCGCCAATACACCGACCCTTATCTGAACCAGGACCCGGTCAGCGCCGGCTGCGTGCGGGCCATTGATATCCAGGGGGATCGCGTGACGGTCCGGCTGGAGCTGGGTTATGCCGCCGGGCTGTTCAAGAGTGGCTGGGCGCAAATGCTGCAGATGGCCGTCGAAGGCCTGGACGGCGTGGCCTCGGCCAAGGTCGAGATCGACTGCGTGATTGCCGCGCACAAGGCCCAGGCGCAGATTCCGGGCCTGGCCAACGTGAAGAACGTGGTGGCGGTGGCCTCGGGCAAGGGCGGGGTGGGCAAGTCGACCACGGCGGCCAACCTGGCGCTGGCGCTGGCTCGCGAAGGCGCTCGGGTGGGGATTCTCGACGCCGATATCTACGGGCCGAGCCAGGGCATCATGTTCGGCGTTGCCGAAGGCACGCGGCCGAAGATCAAGGACCAGAAGTGGTTCGTGCCCATCGAGTCCCATGGCGTGGAAGTGATGTCCATGGCTTTCCTCACCGACGACAACACGCCGATGGTCTGGCGCGGTCCGATGGTGTCCGGGGCCTTGTTGCAGCTGGTGACCCAGACTGACTGGGGCAATCTGGACTACCTGGTGATCGACATGCCACCGGGGACTGGCGATATCCAGCTGACCCTGGCGCAGAAAGTCCCGGTGGCCGGCGCGGTGATCGTCACCACGCCGCAGGACCTGGCCTTGCTGGATGCGCGCAAGGGCGTGGAGATGTTCCGCAAGGTAAATATCCCGGTGCTGGGTGTCGTGGAAAACATGGCGGTGCATATCTGCTCGAACTGCGGTCATGCCGAGCATCTGTTCGGTGAGGGGGGCGGTGAGAAGCTGGCGAGCCAATATGGTGTCGAGCTGCTGGCTTCGTTGCCGTTGTCGATGCTGATCCGTGAGCAGGCCGATGGTGGCAAGCCGACGGTGATCGCCGAGCCGGACAGCCAGATCGCCATGGTCTACCAGGAACTGGCGCGGCACGTGGGGGCGCGGATCGTGTTGCAGGAAGCGCTCAGCCAGGCGATGCCGAATATCACCATCAGCGACGATTGATGCCGTTGCGCCTCAATCGAGGCGCAGCACGGTCCCTGTAGGAGCCGGCTTGCTGGCGATTGCGATCTGACAGTCGTTATCGTTGTCGCCTGATACGCCGCCATCGCCAGCAAGCCGGCTCCTACGGGTTGGCGTCGTACGGTTGATGGGCGTACAAACTGGCAAAAACACCCGGGCACAAAAAAGCCCCGCTTTTGAGGGCGGGGCTTTTTACTGGATCAGTACAAGTTAGATAACTTGAACTTCTTCAGCTTGCATGCCTTTCTGACCGCGGGTAGCGATGAAAGAAACCTGTTGGCCTTCTTTCAGGCTTTTGAAGCCGTCGGATTGGATTGCTTTGAAGTGTACGAACAGGTCGTCACCGGATTGTGGAGTGATGAAGCCGAAGCCTTTTTCATCGTTGAACCACTTAACGGTACCGGTTTGGCGATTAGACATTTGATGTCTCCTTGGACAAAGTTAACTGCGACGCAGGAAAAGCCCTGGCCGAGACTGAGTGCAAAGAGCAGGAAAAATTCTTGGAGATGGTTGGATCGAAATTCAACATCGTGTAGAGATTCTCAGTGACACAAGCAGCACAGTGGCGCCACCATACCCCACTTTCCGAGACGTGCCAATGGTCTTCAACAAGGTTTCGCCTATTTCGTGACTGACGGCGGCCGGCGAGGGGGACAGCCCCGCTCAAATAGCCGATTTGTCAGGCCTGGGGACAGCGTCATCGCGAGAAGCGGCGTCGGCGCTTTAACCCGGCGGCGCACCCCGGTAAGATGCCGGACAGAATTTCTCCACCTCGTTATATCAGGACACCCGCCATGAGCATCAAATCGGACAAGTGGATTCGCCGCATGGCGCAAGAGCACGGCATGATCGAGCCTTTCGTCGAGCGCCAGGTGCGTGGCGAAGCCGACAACCGGGTGATTTCCTTCGGTGTCTCGAGCTATGGCTACGATGTGCGCTGCGCCGACGAATTCAAGGTGTTCACCAACATCAATTCGGCGACCGTCGATCCGAAAAACTTCGACGCAGGCAGCTTCGTCGATGTGAAGAGCGACGTCTGCATCATTCCGCCCAACTCCTTCGCCCTGGCCCGCACCGTCGAATACTTCCGTATTCCGCGCAATGTGCTGACCATCTGCCTGGGCAAGAGCACCTATGCCCGTTGCGGCATCATCGTCAACGTCACGCCGCTGGAACCGGAATGGGAAGGCCATGTGACCCTGGAGTTCTCCAACACCACCACGCTGCCGGCGAAGATCTACGCCAACGAAGGCGTGGCGCAGATGTTGTTCCTGGAGTCCGACGAAGAATGCGAAGTCTCCTATAAGGACCGTGGCGGCAAGTATCAGGGCCAGCGTGGCGTGACCCTGCCGCGCACCTGACGAAGGGCGCATCGAAACAGGGAATTCCTCGGCGAAGGGGCACTCTATTGAGTGCACCTTCCCGGTTTGTGCAAGACAGGCCGGGCTTCCACGCTCAGGAGTACCCCCATGAAGAACGATCCAAGTATCAGCGCTCAACTGGCGAAACTTGAACCCAATCAAGTGGGTCTGTTGGCCTGGTCGTTACTGGCGTATCCCCAGGGCATGGCCAGCGGCATTCCGGGTATCCCGGGACAGCCTGATCCCGACACGCCGCAACCTTCCGAGCCCTTCGAGCCTTCCAAACCCTCCCAGCCGCCGCCCGAGCGCGGTGTGCCGGAAGTTCCAGATGAGACGGGTTCTCCCACTGCCTGAGCCCGGTGTGTGCCGTGTCGATGGGCCCCGGCCAAACGCGGACCTGTAGGAGCCTGGCTTGCCAGCGATAGCGATCTCAAGTACGCCATCGCTGGCAAGCCAGGCTCCAAAGACGTAGTCGACTCCCGATCGTGTATACGATAAAACCCCTGTGGCCAAAACCAAGAAAAAGGGCCACTCATGACGTTTGCCATTCCCGCGTATTTTTCCCGCTGCCTGTTCGCCGGGCTGTTACTGGCCGGCACTGCCATTGCCGCGCCGCAGCCGCTGACCAGTATCGCGGCTTCCCAGCAGGAGGCCACCCACAGCCGCCTCGACCATATCGTCGAACAAGGCGTGCTGCGCGTCGGCACCACCGGTGACTACAAGCCCTTCAGCTACAAGAATGCGGATGGCTTTATCGGCCTGGATATCGAACTGGCCGAAGGGCTGGCGGCGTCCCTGGGGGTCAAGCTGGAACTGGTGCCGACCACCTGGCCGACGCTGATGGGCGATCTGCAGGCCGACAAGTTCGACCTGGCGATCAGCGGGATCTCGGTGAACATGGAGCGCCAGAAGCTGGCGTTTTTCTCGCAGCCTTACCAGCGTGACGGCAAGACGCCGATCACCCTCTGTTCCCGGCAGCAGGCGTTCCAGACCCTGGCCCAGATCGACCGGCCGAATGTCCGGGCCATCGTCAACCCGGGCGGGACCAACGAGAAGTTCGCGCGCGCCAATCTCAAGCAGGCACAGATCCTCGTGCATCCGGACAACGTGACGATTTTCCAGCAGATCGTCGACGGCAAGGCCGACCTGATGATGACCGACGCGGTGGAAACCCGGGTGCAGCAGAAACTGCATCCCGAGCTGTGCGCGGTGCATCCGGACCAACCGTTTGACTTCTCCGAGAAGGCCGTGTTGCTGCCCCGCGACATCGTGCTCAAGCAGTATGTCGACCAGTGGCTGCACCAGGACATGGAAAGCGGCCGCTTCGCCAAGCGTCTGGAGACGTGGCTGGCCTATCCATGGCCGGCGGCGCACGGCTGATCATGTGTGAGGTATGGAACACCGCCTTCCCTGTAGGAGCTGGCTTGCTGGCGATTGCAATCTGACAGTCGACATCGTTGTCGCCTGATAAACGCTATCGCCAGCACGCCGGCTCCTACAGGTTCTGCGCTGTGTTCGAGAGGGCGGGTTACTTCAGGTTGCCACTGAGGAACTGCCGCAACCGCTCGCTCTGCGGATTGCCCAATACATCGTCCGGCGCGCCCTGTTCTTCCACCAGCCCCTGGTGCAGGAACAGCACCTGGCTGGAAACCTTGCGAGCGAAGCTCATCTCGTGGGTCACCATGATCATGGTCCGGCCTTCCTCGGCCAGCCCCTGGATCACCTTGAGCACTTCACCCACCAGTTCCGGGTCAAGCGCCGAGGTCGGTTCGTCGAACAGCATCACTTCCGGCTCCATCGCCAGCGCCCGGGCAATCGCCACGCGCTGCTGCTGGCCGCCAGACAGGAATGCCGGGTACTGATCGGCGACCCGCGCCGGCAGGCCGACCTTGTCCAGGTAGCGACGGGCACGGTCCTCGGCGTCTTTCTTGCTCACTCCCAGCACCCGGCGCGGGGCCATGGTGATGTTTTCCAGCACGCTCATGTGGCTCCACAGGTTGAAGTGCTGGAATACCATGGCCAGGCGGGTGCGCAGGCGCTGCAACTCGGCGTCGTCGGCGACGCGCATGCCGTGCTTGTCGCTGACCATGCGGATCGCCTGGCCGTCGAGGCTCATGGCGCCGTCATTGGGCGTTTCGAGAAAGTTGATGCAGCGCAGGAAGGTACTCTTGCCCGAGCCGCTGGCGCCGATCAGGCTGATCACGTCGCCGGTCTTGGCCTTGAGCGAGACGCCCTTGAGCACCTGGTGTTCGCCATAGCTCTTGTGCAGGCCTTCAATGGTCAGTTTGTACATGGGCACCTCAAGGAGAAAGTAGATAGCCGCTGCGATAGGCTTCGCGGCCGGCGACATGGGCAATCACCATGCCGGCCGTGGCCATGCGGCGCAGCGAGCGGGCGTAGAGCAGGCCCGCCGCGCTGCAATGAACAGGGGTGACGCGGTCGCTGAGCGGGTCGATGATTTCGGCGATCAACTGCCCGGCTTGCAGGTATTGCCCCGGCACCGCGCAGAACACCAGCAGGCCGCCCATCGGCGTGCTCACCGGCTCGACACCGGCCAGCGGCGTTGCCGGGTACGGCAGCTCCGGCAGTGGCGCGGGTTCGCCGACGATGGCGCCGAAGTGCGTCAGGTAGTCGAGGATCGCCTGGCAGTCGAGACGTGCCTGGGGATGATTCACATCGCCCTGGCCGCGCAGTTCCACGGTCACCGAGAAACTGCCCTGGGGAATGTCGAACCGTTCGCCGAAGCGCTGTCGCAGGTCCCACCAGAGCAGGGTGAAGCATTCGTCGAACGACTGGCCGCCGGAGTCGGTCGCCAGCAGGCTGGCTTGCGAGCCGATATAACGGGCCAGCGGTTCAACCTGGGGCCAGGCTTCGGGCGTGGTGTACAGATGGGCCACGGCTTCGAAATCGCAGTGCAGGTCGAGGACCATGTCCGCGTCGCAGGCCAGTCGTTGCAACGCCAGGCGCTGGGATTGCAACTGGGTCGCCGGCACCTCCGCCGCCAGGGCGGCCTTGAGGTGACGGCGGATCAGTTGCAGGTTGTGCGCCGGATCGTCGCTGAGCTGTTCTTCGATCTGGTTGCCGATCTCGTCACTCAGATCGACGAACCAGCGATTGAAGTTCTGCCCGCTCTCCAGCTCGTAGCGACCCAGCGGCACATCCATCAGCACCTGTTCCAGGCCGATCGGGTTGGCCACCGGCACCAGCACGATTTCGCTGCGCAGCGCACCGGCCTGTTCCAGCTCGGCCAGGCGCTGCTTGAGGTGCCAGGCCACCAGCATGCCGGGCAGCTCGTCGGCGTGCAGGGACGACTGGATGTAGATCTTGCTTGCGGACCGCGACGGACCGAAATGAAAGCTGTGGATCTGCCGGGCGGTGCCCGGCAGGGGAGCCAGCAGCTCGTGAGTCAGATGACGCATGCTCTGGAGTCCTAGTGTGCCGGGCCGAGGAAGGCCAGCCAGCGGCGCTCGGCCAGACGGAACAGGCCGACCAGGGTAAAGGTGATCGTCAGGTAGATGATCGCGGCGATACCGAACGACTGGAAGGTCATGTAGGTCGCCGAGTTGGCGTCCCGGGCGATTTTCAGGATGTCCGGGATGGTCGCGGTGAACGCCACGGTGGTGGAGTGCAGCATCAGGATCACTTCGTTGCTGTAGTAGGGCAACGAGCGGCGCAGGGCCGAGGGCATGATCACATAGGCGTAGAGCTTCCAGCCGCTCAGGCCATAGGCCTTGGCCGCCTCGACTTCACCGTGGTTCATGCTGCGGATCGCCCCGGCAAAGATCTCCGTGGTGTAGGCGCAGGTGTTCAGGGCGAAGGCCAGGATGGTGCAGTTCATTGCATCACGGAAGAACGAGTTCAGCAGTGGCTGTTCGCGGACCGCTTCCAGGCTGTAGATCCCGGTGTAGCAGATCAGCAGCTGGATATACAGCGGCGTGCCACGGAACAGGTAGGTGTAGAACTCCACCGGCCAGCGGATGCGGCGCTTGGGCGAGACCCGGGCGATGGACAGCGGGATCGACACCAGGAAGCCGAAGAAGATCGAGGCGCTGAGCAGCCACAGGGTCATGGCCAGGCCGGTGATGTGCTGGCCGTCGCTGTAGAGGAACGGCCGCCAGTATTGCTGCAGGAGTTCGATCATCGCACGGCCTCCCGGGCACCCGCGGCATAGCGGCGTTCCAGCCAGCGCAGGACATAGTTCGAAGCACTGGTGATGAGCAGGTAGATCAAGGCGGCGAGTACCAGGAAGTAGAACAGTTGATAAGTGCTCTTGCCCGCGTCCTGGGCGGCCTTGACCAGATCGGCCAGGCCGATGATCGAGACCAGCGCGGTGGCCTTGAGGATCACCATCCAGTTGTTGCCGATCCCCGGCAGGGCGAAGCGCATCATTTGCGGAAAGGTCACGAAGCGGAACCGCTGGGCCCGGGTCAGGCCATAGGCGGTGGCAGCTTCAAGCTGCCCGCGTGGCACGGCGAGAATCGCGCCACGGAAGGTTTCGGTGAAATAGGCACCGTAGATAAAGCCCAGGGTGATGACCCCGGCGGCAAACGGGTCAATCTCGATGTAGTCCCAGTCCATGGCATCGGTCAGGGTCGAGAGCCAGGTTTGCAGGCTGTAGAAAATCAGCAGCATCAGCACCAGGTCGGGCACCCCGCGAATCAGCGTGGTGTAGAGCTGGGCCGGAATGCGCAACAGGCTGAAGCTGGATAATTTGGCACTGGCGCCGAGCAGGCCCAGTAGCACGCTGACCAGCAGCGAGAGGATGGAGAGCTGGACGGTCATCCAGGTGCCTTGCAGCAGAATCGGGCCAAAGCCCTTCAGGCTGAAGGCCGAAAGCCCCAGAGTTTGCAGGAGGTTGTCGAACATGAAAAATCAGACCTTTGGCAGTCGAAAAGGCGCCCCTCGGACGAGGGGCGCCAAGGGATCACTTCCCGCTGTACAGGTTCAGATCACCAAAGTTCTTCTTCTGGATTTCCGCGTACTTGCCATCTTTGTGCAAGGCTGCAAGACCTTTATCCAACAGGGCTTTCAGCTCTTTGTTGCCTTTTTTGATACCGACTGCGGTTTTAGCTGGCAGCAGTGGATCGTCGATCGGCTTGCTGACTTCGTAGCCGGCGCCCGCTGGCGACTTCAGGAAGCCCAGCTCGGCTTGCAGCATATCCTGCACCGAAGCGTCGAGGCGGCCGGAGGTCAGGTCAGCATAAACCTGGTCCTGGTTGGCGTAGGCCTTGGTGGTCACACCAGCCTTGTCCAGTACGGCCTTGGCGTAGGCTTCCTGGATGGTGCCTTGCTCGTAGCCCACGGTTTTGCCCTTGAGGGACTCAGGCGTGGAGAAGTTCGCACCCTTTTTGAACACCAGGGAAGTCGGGCCGGAGAACAGCTCGTTGGAGAAGTCGATGGCCTTCTGGCGGGCTTCGGTCACGGTCATCGACGAAATCACACCGTCGAACTTGTTGGCGTTCAGGCCCGGGATCATGCCGTCGAAGTCACTTTCGACCCATTTGCAGGTGACCTTCAGCTCGGCGCAGATGGCGTTGCCCAGATCAATGTCGAAGCCGACCAGGCTACCGTCTGCAGCCTTGGACTCGAATGGCGCGTACGAAGGGTCGACGCCGAAGCGCAGTTCCTTGTATTCCTTGGCCATAGCGGAGCCGGCGGCCATGCAGAGAGCCAGTGCAGAAAGGGTCAGCAATGCTTTTTTCATTATTTATTCCCTAAAAACCAATATGAGCGCTTGTGGCGCACTGAGTACTGTTACTGGAACGCGTATGACCTGATAAAAGTAGCAATTTCCGAACCAGAGTCACGAACAAGTGTTTTAAAAGGCAGGAATATGGCTCCGAGCCAGCTAATCATGCCCGAAATTGGGCGGCTGAAATAAATTGCACAATATTGGTGCGTTCGCGAGTGAGAAAAGAGTGCAGTTACACGTCGGGAAGGGTGACACCCGTAACTTTAGGAACCGACTTGCCAGCGATGAGGCCATCGCTGGCAAGTCGGCCCCGGCAGTCAGGTGTTACTTGCCGGGCGTCAGGGTCAGGCGCGTGGTGCCGTAGGCCTTGTCGAAGTTCTGCTGTTGCATCGGGAAGCTGACGTACTGGGCCTTCAACCAGCCATCGATACCGCTGGCGTAGCTCGGGCTGGCCGGATTGCCGGATTGCCCGGGGCTCTGCTGGCCGCTCATCGGTTCGATCTGGCCGAAGTCGACGATCATGCGCACGCCTGGCACCTGGGTGACGTCGAAGTTTCCGCCGCCCCAGGCGTAGGCCGAGGTGTTCAGCGTGGTGTGGTCGCCGCCGGCCTGGATCGGTCCGCGAATCACCTGGCCGGCGCCGTTCTTCCAGCTATAACGGTGCAGCGTGCCCCATTGCCAGGCTTTGTGATCGCTGCCCAGCAGGCTGTCACCGGCGCTGATCGCGGCGGCCAGGCTGCGGGCCAGGATGGCCGGCTTGTCTTCTTTCTGTGGCGTACGGCTGTCATCCCAGAACGGGCTGTCCTCGCGGCCCAGCAGGTGATCGGCCTGGGCCGAGTAGGACAGCTTGCCGTTGGCGACAAAGGCCTGCCAGACCGGACCGTTCTCCGGGCCGAGCTTGTCGAGGAAGATCTGCTTCATGCTTTCCTGCAGGAACAGCTCGTACAGTGCGGCATCGGCCGAGGTCGCGCTGAGCCTGCCGTCGAACGCCATCAACCGGCTGAGGGCTTCGCGTGCCTTGCCGCGTTCGGCTTCCGGCAGGGCGTCGATGGCCTGCTTGAGCGGCAAGGCCATGCCTGGCGCTTCGAACATCTTCTTCAGCTTGTTGGCGAACGTGGTGCTCTGGTCGTACTGCATGGCGATGGTGCTGCGGCCGTCCTGCTTGCCGGCAGCAGCCAGTTCCGCCAGGCGTTCGCCGCGTTCCGGGTAGTACCAGGCGTTGGACAATTGCATGCCGTAACCGCGCGCCGCCGTGCGCTGGTTGGCGGTGCCCAGCCAGCCCTGGCCCGGGTCCTGGTCATAAGGGTGGAGCATCGCGTCGGCGTAGCCGTCCCAGTCGAAACGGCTGTCCCAGCCCGGCGACGGCAACAGGCCTTCGCCTTCGCGGCGGTTGGGGAAGCGCCCGGTGACCTGCCAGCCGATATGGCTGGCGTCGGCGAAGACCATGTTCAGCGCGATGGCGCGGATTTCCCGGCTGGCATCGGAGGCTTTCTCGGCACTCTGGGCACGGGACAGGTCGAAGAACGCATCCAGGCTCTTGTCGTCCTTGAACGAGGCGGTCTGCAGGGCCAGGCCGTAGCCGCCGGTCAGGGCGGTGTTGTCCAGCGCACTGTTGAGCAGCGGGCCGTGACGGGTTTCGAATACCGTCTCGCGGATCGAGCGCTGGCCCTTGATGAAGTAGGTTTCGTTGCGCACGATGGCCGGCAGCCACTTGCCGTCGGCTTCGTAATAGAGCGCATTGCCCTGGCGCTTGAGTTTTTCCAGGAACAGGTCCTGGTTGTCCCCCGGCACGGCGGCCATGCTCCAGGCCACCTTGCCGTTGAAGCCGGACAGCAGCATCGGCAGGCCGGCGATCGAGGTCCCGGCGGCCCGGTATTTCGGTGCGTAAATCTGCACGTAGTTCCAGGCAGCGGGGGCGCTGGTCGGTTGTTGCAGGTCGGCGGCCAGCAGGCTCTTGCCGCTGCGGGCGCGCTGCGGGCCGATGGCCCAGTTGGTCGAGGTGCCGGAGCCGAGGATATTCAGCGCGGCGACTTGCTCGGCGGCCTTGTTCAGCGCGCCCAGGCCCGCGACCTGGCTGAGGGCGATGCCCTTGAGTTTCTCGGCTTCGGTCAGGGGCAGCGGTTCGTCCGGAGCGGCGGGGGTCAGCCAGGCGAGTTTGTCGACGCCGACTTTCTGCGCCAGGACCAGGCTGGAAATCTCCTGCTGCAGGTTGGCCGACAGGTTGAAGTTGAGCAGGCAGAAGATCAGCGCGGAATCTTCCGGTTTCCAGTATTCCGGGCGGTAGCCGCTGCTGGCCAGGTCCGGCGGCAGCTTGTCGCGGTAGCGGAACAGGTAGGCGTTGACGCCGCGCGCGTAGACTTCGAAGAAGCGCTTGAGCCGTGGCGACGAGGCGTTATACAACTCGCCGGCGCTTTTCTTCAGGTTGACGGCGCGCATGAAACGGTCGGTGTCGAGGGCGTCCGGGCCGTTGATTTCGGCGAGTCGGCCCTCGGCGAGCAGGCGCAGGGTGACCATCTGGGTGATGCGGTCGCTGGCGTGGACGTAACCGAGGGTGAACAGCGCATCGTGAAAGCTGTTGCTTTCGATCAGCGGCATGCCGAGGCTGTTGCGGCGCACCGAGACGTTCTGCGCCAGGCCTTTGATCGGCTGTACGCCGGAGGTCGGTGGCAGGCTGTCCTGGGAGTTCCAGGTCTGGCAACCAGTCAGGCCGAGCAGGCCCGCCATGGCGGCGGCAACGCCACATTGCTTGAGAGAGAAGGAAAAGGCTGGCGAGGCCATGGCAAAGCTCCTGCGGGGGGTAGCGTCAGTAAAGGCGCTACGTTAGTGAGCAGGAGGAAGGCGCGCAAGACGGCGGGCGGGCTTATTTCGAGTTTTGAGCGATAAATCGGAAGGGAAAAGGCATGAACAGGGATATCCAGGTAAACGCGGCGTTGATCCTGATCGACCAGCAGCAAGGCATTCTTCATCCCAGGCTGGGGCCACGGAACAATCCCGAGGCCGAGGCGCGCATGCTTGAGTTGCTGCAGCACTGGCGTCGAACCGCGCGTCCGATTGTGCATGTCCAGCATCTGTCGCATTCGCCGGAGTCGGTGTTCTGGCCCGGGCAGTCGGGGGTTGAGTTCCAGCAGCGTTTCGCGCCGGGGCCGGGCGAACGGTTGGTGCAGAAGCGGGTGCCGGATGCGTTTTGTGCGACCGGGTTGGAGGTTTGGCTACGCGAGACCGGTATCGAGCAGTTGGTGATTGTCGGCGTGGCGACCCACAACTCCGTGGAGGCGACTGCGCGGACGGCCGGCAACCTCGGGTTTGAGACCTGGGTGGTGGAGGATGCGTGCTACACCTTCGACAAGACGGATTACTTCGGTGCGTTCCACAGTGCCCAGGAGGTCCATGCCATGTCCCTGGGCAATCTGCAAGACGAGTACGCAACGGTGGTGTCCAGCCAGAGACTGCTCGGGTTACAGGGCGTGATCGACCATGACCTGCACCGTGTCCCGTGAACAGCGCTCGATCCGCGCCTGCACGCCATACACCTCGGCAAACAGCGCCGGGCTGAGAATCGCCTGGGGGGCGCCGCTGGCAAACAGGCGTCCCTCGCGCAGCACCGCCAACTGGTCGGCATAACGCGCCGCCAGGTTGATATCGTGCAGCACCACCACGGCAATCAAACGGTGTTCACGCACCAGCGAGCGCACGCATTCCATGACCTTCAACTGATAGTTCAGGTCCAGCGCACTGGTGGGCTCGTCCAGCAACATCACCTGCGGCCGGCGCGCAATCAACTGTGCCAGGCTGACCAACTGCCGCTGCCCACCGGACAAGGTACTCAACCACTGGTCCGCCAGATGGGTGATGCCGATCCGTTGCAAGGCCTTGAACGCTTCCTCCAGACACTGTGCATTGGACAGTTGCCCGACCCGCAATGCCGCGACCACGCTTTCCATCACGCTCAGGCTCAGGCCCGGCGGCAGGTTCTGCGGCATATAGGTCACCCGGCGCGCCCGTTCGGCCACCGACAACTTCGCCAGATCGTCACCGGCCAGATGCACCATGCCGCGCATTTTCTCCAGCCCGGCGACGCCACGCAGCAAGGTCGACTTGCCGGCGCCATTGGGGCCGATCAATGCCGTCAGCGTGCCGGCTTGCAGCGCGGGCAGCGTCACATCGCGAACCACCTCCCGTCGTCCATAGCCGATCACCGCGTGTTCGATTCGCAAGCCATCGTACGGAGCCGTCATAGCTGCCTCCCGCGTTTGAATACCAGCAAGACGAAGATCGGCACCCCCACCAGGGCGGTGACGATGCCCACCGGCACGATCACCCCGGGCAGGATCAGCTTGCTGGCAATCGACGACAGCGACAGCAGCAACGCCCCCACCAGCGCACTGGCCGGCAGCAGGAAACGCTGGTCCTCGCCCACCAGGATCCGAGCGATATGCGGCCCGACCAGGCCGATAAAACCGATGGTGCCGACAAAGGCCACCGCCGTGGCCGACAACAGGCTGATGCGCAGCAACGAGGCGAAACGCAAACGGCGGACGTCGACGCCAAAACTCTTGGCGCGGTCTTCGCCCATGCGCAGCAAGGTCAGGCGCGGCGCGGCGGCGAGGGAAAACGGCAGCACCAGCACGATCACCAGGGCAAGAATGCCGAGCTTGTCCCAGTTGGCCCGGGTCACGCTGCCCAGGGTCCAGAACACCAGTTGTTGCAGCACGTCCTCGGTGGCCGCCAGTTGCAGCAGGGCGACCACCGCGTTGCAACTGAACACCAGGGCGATGCCGAACAGCACCAGGCTTTCCACCCCGGCGCCACGCAGTCGCGACATGGCTTGCAGCAGGAACACCGAGGCGGCGGCGAAGATGAATGCCGAGAGCGAGATGGCGCTGTTGTTCGACAGCCAGGCGCTGGAAATCGGGAAGACGATCACCAGGGAGGCGCCCAGCGCCGCCGCCGATGAGACGCCAAGGGTGAAGGGGCTGGCCAACGGGTTATTGAGGATCGCCTGCATTTCCGCGCCGGCCAGGGACAGCGCGCAACCCACCAGCACCGCCATCAGCGCGTAGGGCAGGCGCACGTTCCAGATGATCACCTGGTCGGTGAGGCTCAGGTGGGCCGGATGCAGCAGGCCGTCGAGCAAGGCTGGCAGGCCCATGCCGGACGGGCCGCTGGCGAGGTCGACGAGAATCGCGCAAAGCAAGGCGCCGCCCAGCAGAAGCAGCAGCCACAAGCGGCGCAGCAGCAGGCGGCGATAGCCCTGGCTGGCTTCGGCCAGGTCCAGGGCTGGAGAAGAACTTATGGATGTGTTCATCGTCATGCAGGCTTACCGCAGCCCTTGCAGGCGCCGGATATGGCTTGCTGGCGATTCGATCTCAGAGTCGACATCTATGTCGCCTGATACACCGCAATCGCCAGCAAGCCGGCTCCTGCAAGGGGGCGTTCGCCTTGGGTCCTCAGTTGTGAGTGGCAGCATCGATCCAGTACGCGCCCTTGAGCGGCGTACCGAGGAACTGCTGGTTGATTTCATCCATCGTCTTCTGAGGATCGATCCCGGCGAACAATTCCGGATGTACCCACTTGGCCAGGGCCTCGATGGCCAACAGGTTGTACGGCGAGTTGTAGAAGTCATGCCACAGTCCGTGGGCATTACCGCCACGGATGGCCCGCAGGTTCTTGAACTCTGGACGCGCAAGCACCGTGTTGAAGGCCTCTTGAGCTTCAGCCGGACTCACCTCGGCACCGAGGATCAAGCCCGGCTTGTGGTTGCCGGTGGCGATATACACGTCCGGGTCAGCCTTGAGGGCAAACTCGACGCTGATATCCCCCAGTGCCCCCGGCACCACGCCTTCGGCGATATTCACCCCGCCGACGGTACGGATCACTTCACCCATGCCGCTCTTGCCGGTGGTATGCCCCGGTGCCTGCCAGGCGCCGGCCAGCAGTTCGAGGAAGACCTTCGGCCGCTGCTTGTCCGCCAGGCCCGCGACCTTGTCGGTGATGGCTTTCACATGCTGGTCATAGAAGTCGAGGTAGGCCTTGGCCTCCTTTTCCCGGCCAAGGGCCTGGCCCAGGGCATCGAGACTCACATGAGTGCCCTTGATCGGGTTGATCCGGAAATCGACGAACAGCACCGCGATCCCGGCCTTGGCCAGCACATCGGCCACCGGGCTGTGTTCGGTCGGGCCGTGGCCGGAGATGCTGAACACCGCCAGGTCCGGCTTGAGGCTGAGGATCTCCTCGGCACTGACGCTCTGCTCCGAGGCCTGGCCGATCAGCGGGATGTCCTTCACCGTCGGGAACTTCGCCGCGTAGGCGGCATAGGTGTGCGGGTCGAGCAGGCGCAGGTCGTTCTGCCAGCCGACGATGCGCTGGAACGGCGCGTCGCGGTCGAGCAGGGCGAAGGCCGAGATCAACCGGCCTTCACCCAGCACCACACGCTGGACATGGTCCGGCACCTCGACCTTGCGACCGAGCACATCGGTGACTTCATGGGCCGCCGCGGCGGCGACATGGCCGAACAGCAGGACGCCGAACAGGGCACTCAGGCGCAGGAGCGCGCGGGGTTTGATCATCGGGGAGCTCCGGGAAGACAGGCTACGCATCAGAAGTGACTCGATGTGGAGCGTTATAAATTACAATCAATCTTATTTCGATTTCCCAGTCTAAAGAGCCGGTTGCCCGTGGCGGAGGTCGCTTTGTATCGGAACTGCACGAAAGCGCGCTTCAAAATATTCCATTACATTTCCCTGCAACGTGCCGTGTGCTTTCGGCTATCTCCTAGATTTTTTTCGGATGCTGACTTTCTGCCATGCCCAAGCCAGATCACCTGCTGATCGTCGATGACGATCCGGAAATCCGTCAGTTGCTCTCCGAGTACCTGACGAATGCCGGCTACCAGACGTCCACCGCCTGTGACGGCAAGGAAATGCGCCGTCGCCTTGAATTGAATGTGATCGACCTGATCGTCCTCGACCTGATGTTGCCGGGGGAGGATGGCCTGAGCCTGTGCCGTGAGCTGCGGGTGACGTCGAACACCCCGGTGATCATGCTGACCGCCCGTGGCACTCTGGTGGACCGCATCCTCGGCCTGGAACTGGGCGCCGACGATTACCTGCCCAAACCCTTCGACCCGCGCGAGCTGTTGGTGCGGATCAAGGTGGTGCTGCGCCGGGCCCAGAGCTTTCCCGAACGGGCGCGGATCGACGAGGTGCCGACCTTGCGTTTCGACGGTTGGCAACTGGATACCCGGGCCCGCCAGGTGTTGTCGCCGGCGGGCCTGGTGATCAGCCTGGGCAACACCGATTACCGGGTGTTGCGCCTGTTGCTGCAACACCCGAACCGGCCGTTGAGCCGGGACTTCCTGCTCAACCACGTGTTCGAGAAGGACAGCACGCCTTTCGACCGCTCCATCGACGTCTGCATCAGCCGCCTGCGCCAGCAACTGGAACCGGGGCTGATCAAGACCGTGCGCAACGAAGGCTATATGTTGACCGCCGTCGTTGTGGACCAGCCGGAGTGAAGTTACTGCCGCGTTCGCTGTTCGGGCGGGTGGTGATCATCCTCGTGGCCGGCATGCTCGCGGCCCAGGTTCTGACCAGCAGCATCTGGTATGACGTGCGCCACAGCCAGGTGCTGGAGATCCCGACCCGGTTGATCGCCACGCGGCTGGCGGACATCGTGCGCCTGTCCCATGGTGACGCGCGCCAGGCCGATGGGTTGATCGCGCTGCTCGACACCCCGCGTTTCCACCTGACCTTGAGCGACCAGGCCAGCGACCAGGCCGATACCCTGGACGATTCGGACCGGGGCACCGAACGGCTGCTCAACAAGGTGCTGTCGGAGAAATCCGGGTACGCCGAGACCTTGCGCCTGCTGCAACTGTCCGTGGTGAATGATCAGGAGCAGGACCTCGGTTGGCTGGCCTTGTTCGGCAGTCGTCCGGCCATCGGTCATTTTCTGATCGACCTGCGCCTGCCCGACGGTCGCTGGCTGCGGGTGGATGCCCGCGAGGAGCAGGGCTGGACCAGCAATGCGCCGCTGGATGTGCTGTTCGACTATGTGATGCGCATTTATCTGCTGCGTATCGCGGTGCTGGTGATCATCGCCTTGCTCGCCGTGCGCCTGGCGATCCGTCCGTTGAATGCCCTGGCCAAGGCGGCCGAAGCCCTGGGCCGGGATATCCGCCGTGAACCCTTGTCACTGGACGGCCCCACTGAAGTACGGCGGGCGGCCCAGGCGTTCAATGTCATGCAGCAACGCTTGATCGCCAGTATTGCCGAGCGCACGCGGTTCCTTGCGGCGATTTCCCATGATCTGCGTTCGCCCATCACCCGCTTGCGATTGCGCACCGAACTGCTGGAAGACACGCCGATCAAGGAACGTTTTCGCCACGACCTGGAAGACATGGAGCACATGGTTTCCAGCACCCTGGATTTCGTCAGCAGCGGCGAGGTCAGCGAGGCGCGGCAGAGCATCGACATCAATGCCTTGCTGAGCAGCCTGCAAGCCGATTTGCAGGATATCGGTGAATCGGTGGCCATCGAGGGCCGGGCGTTGCGGCCGTTGCCGGGGTATGCCCGCAGCCTCAAGCGCTGTGTGCAGAATGTGCTGGAAAATGCCGTGCGTTATGGTTGCGAGGTGGTGATCCGGGTCGATGACCAACCGCTGCAATTGCGCATCCTGATCAGCGACCGTGGACCGGGAATTCCCCAGGCGTTGCTGGACCAGGTGGTGGAGCCGTTCTATCGGGTGGAGTCGTCGCGCAATGCCGGGACCGGCGGCTACGGCTTGGGCCTGAGCATCGCCCAGACCATTGCCGCGGCCCATGACGGTAGCCTGATGTTGCGCAATCGTGAAGGCGGCGGGTTGGAAGTGACGTTGACGTTCGAGCGCCAGCCCGACTAAGCACGGCAAACGTGCAAACACCGCGAACCTGTAGGAGCCGGCTTGCTGGCGATGGGGCCCGTGAGCCTTGCATTGCCCTGTCGGCCGCCATCGCCAGCAAGCCGGCTCCTACAGGTGGTGCGGTGGCTGTGGATATTGAGTACGGCCGTAAGACAGCCGGCGTGGCGGACTCAGACCAGATGCAGATGGTTGTCCCACAGCCCGGCCGGTAGCTCCAGCGGCTGGGCTGTCAATTCCTTCTGGCGGCAATCATAGAAACGGCAGCGACCCTGTCCGGAAGTAACGACAAAGCCGTCCGCCACCACGCCGACGCCCGCGCAGTCCGGTAATGGCGCATCCAGGCGTACGGCGCCGCTGTCCAGATCCCAGATAAAGAAGCGATTGCCCCGTGGCGCGGTCAACGCCACCAGGCGCAACTCGCTGTGCACCGCGACGCTGGCGGTGTAATGCCCCATGGCCTGCAATTGCTGTTCGGCCACCGGGAAGGCGACAAAGGGCTGGCCGGGACGTTTGATTGCCAGCAACTCGGACGACTCGTGGGACGGGCCCATAAATTGCTGGCCGGCGACGATGGTGCCGTCGCTGGCCACGCCCAGGTGGCGCACGCTGTTCATCTGCTGGGGCAGGGTTTCCTTGCTCAGCAGGGTACCGTCGCGCCGCATCAGCACCAGGCTCGGCTCCATGGCATCGAGGTTCATCTCCACCCGGCTTTCAGCCTCGGTACGAATCCCGCCGTTGGCGACGATCAGGGTCTCGCCGTCAGGCATCCACGACACCTGATGGGGGCCGATGCCGTGGGTCGAAATCTCGCCGTCATGCACCAGGCGCTCGCCTTCGAAACGGTACACCCCGAGCAGGCCACGGCCCGGATCGGTGGTGTCGTTCTCGGTGGCGTACAGCCAGTCGCCGCTCTTGTGGATCACCGCATGGCCATAGAAATGCCGGTTCGGCTGCGAAGTGATGGTCTGCAGCAGGCGGCCGTCACGCAGGTCGACCAGGTAACTCTCGGTGCCGGGACGTCGCGCGACGAACAGCGCCAGGGGCTGGGTCGGGTGGTTGATGATGTCGTGGCAACGCTGGCCGACCTGGGTGGCGAAGACCTGTGTACCGTCCAGCCGATAGCCCACGGCATAGTGCCTGCCGTCGCTGTCGTCACGGGCGGAGAGCAGCAGCGGGCTTTTGCCTTTTTGCCGGAACAGGCTCCAGCCGCCCAGCGTCAATGCGCTGAGCAGCAGGCTGCCGAGGGTCAGGGCCTGGCGTCGCAACATCATCAGTCCCCGTCGTTGGCGTTGAAGCCCAGTTGGATGCCCAGCGCCTTGGCCAGTTCGCCTTCGTGCAGGCGATGGACGACGTTGAGGCTGTCATAGAGGTCGTTGAGTTGCTGGCGCCCGGCGTCGTCGCCGAGCAGGTCGGTCAACGAACGCTGGGTGCTGTCGAACAGCTTCAGGGACGCGGCATAGGCGGCGTCGATCTTGTCTGCCAACGGCTTCTGTTCCGCCGGTAGCAGGTTGCGCAGGCCCTTGTTGTCGACACCGACCCAGACGGTCCGGGCGGCGGCCAGGCTGGCGCGCATGCCTTGCAGCGACGACTGGCTGCGCCAGGCATCGGCCTGGAAGGGTTGCGGGATGCCCTTGGTCTGGCGGCCCATGGGCGTGCCGAGTTTTTTCTTCAGGGTATCCAGAGCGGTGACCTGGACCCGCAGCAGATCGGCGATGGCTTCGTGGGAGTCGGCGTAGCGCTGGTTGGGGAACTTGCTCATCTGCGCGAGCATGCCGTCGCTGGTTTCCCAGCGCGAGAGGATCTCTTCGGCGAGGATTTTCTGGCGCTTGCCGATGGCCGTCAGCAGTGGGCAGTAGCGGGCTTTCTGCGCGCTGTCGGCGAGGTCGATCTTGCTGTCGTAGAGGATGTATTCGTAGGCCGAGAGCCCCTGGACCACAACGCTGGATTTGGCCAGGGCGTCAGCATCGATCTGCGGCTGGGCCGTGACCAGTTGCTCGACCTGACGGCCCACCAGGTTTTTCTTGTCCGGCCAGAACTGCACCTGCCAGGAGCGATTGCCTTCGGCCAATGGCCCGATCAGCAACGGCTGCAATTCAGCCCAGGCTTTCTGCGCGTGAAGGAAATCGGCGCGGGCGGTTGCAAGGGTTTCCTTGCCTTCGCAGAAGGCCAGGGCGCTGATCGCCAGTTGGCGGTCGGCGTCGACCCAGCGGCTGTAGGTCGGCAGGATCACCTGCTTGGCGATCGCGGCCGAGGTCACCGCCTGCGGGTCCTGGGGCGAGCAGGCGCCGAGGGCGAGCGCGGCCAGGCTGGTGAACAACAGTTTGGGGCGGAACATTTCCGTGTCCTTTTATAAAGAATTCAGGAACGCGAGCAACGCGGCGCGTTGTTCGGCATTGAAAGACAGCACCTGTTGTTGTGCCGGCAAGGCCTCGCCGCCATGCCAGAGCACGGCTTCGAGCAGGTTGCGGGCACGGCCGTCATGCAGCAGTTGGGTGTGGCCGCTGACGGTTTGCGTCAGGCCGATGCCCCACAGCGGCGGGGTGCGCCAGTCATTGCCGTCGGCGAGGAACTCGCTGCGCTGGTCGGCGAGGCCTGGGCCCATGTCATGCAACAGCAGGTCGCTGTAGGGGCGGATCAGCTGGTTGGCCAGCTCGGGTTCGGCGGCCGTGGCCGAGGTGGTGAACTGCGGGGTATGACAGGCCTGGCAACCGACCTGGTAGAACAGGTTCTTGCCGGCCAGCACCTGCGCCGCGCCGACGTCACGTCGGGACGGTACCGCGAGGTTGCGGGTATAGAAGGTCACCAGGCGCAGGATGTTGTCGCTGACTTCCGGCTCGCCATCCGGACCGCCGCCGTGGGGCGCTTGCAGGCAGTCGGTCTGGGTCGGGGTGCAGTCGTCGAAGGGGCGCAGGCTGGTGGTCAGGCCCATGTCGCTGGAAAACGCGTGGACGTTCTGCTGATTGATATTCGGTTGCCCGGCCTTCCAGCCGAAGCGGCCGAGGACGGTCTTGCGCTGGGCATCGTCCCAGACCCGGTTCGGGCGGCCGTTGACCCCCAGGCGTTGCTGCTGGCGGGCGTTGGCCAGGATGGCTTCCTCGGGAATCGCCTCGAGCAGGCCGAGGCCGATCATCGGCGGGGCGATACGCGCGGAAAACAAGGTCTGCGGGTGCATCGGGCCGTAGCCCAGTTGGGTGATGCGCAGCGTTGGGCGGCGCAGTTCGACGGTGGTGCCGTCCTTGAAACGTACCGGCATGTTTTCGTAGTCGACCCGCACTTTGCCTTCCGGGGCGACGCCGGGGATGGCCATGTCCTGCAATTGCCCGCCATAAACCGGTTCCGGGACCACGCCCTGGCGTTCGATCAGATTGGCGTACATCGGGCTGTTGGGAATCGACAGGCGCACCAGCATCGACACCGCGTTATCCGCGCCGGGTGCCGGTGGATGGCCGCGGCCGTCCTTGATATGGCAGTTCTGGCAGGCGTTGGTATTGAACAACGGGCCGAGGCCGTCGCGGGCAGTGGTGGTCGATGGGGCGATGACCCAGGGGCTGCGGAAGAAACTGTTGCCGACGCTGAAGTCCAGGCGCCGCTCCAGGGAGAGGTTGGCCGAGGGTTGCGAGAAGGCGTTGCGATCCTCTTTGCCCACCGTGGCAGTACCGCCGGATCGAGCTTCGCCGGGTTCGGGCTTGGTAAAGCGCGGGGCGTCGTCGCAGGCGGCCAGGCCAAGGGCCAGGAGCAGCGTCGACAGGCGAAGGGGCAGCGAGGGCATCGGTGTCCAGGGGGTGAGAGGGATCGGGCGCGAGTTTATCAGTCTCGATACATTTGAATAAGAGGGATTAGCATTTACTTGATTTATGACACTGCGCGGCTTTGTGGGGGCTGGCTTGCCCTCATGTAGGAGCGAGCAAGCTCGCTCCTACATGAGGGGGGGACAAGGGCCGATCAGAAATCGTGATCGGCGTTATCCGGGTTCAGGTCGCTGATGCCCAGTTTGGCCGCCGCCTGCTCGATGGAACCGGTCTGCTTGACCAGCGCCGAGATGGCGTCACGCACGATCTTGTTACCGGGTTCGTTGCCGGCCGCGATCAACTGGTCGTAATGCTCACCCTTGTTGGCGTGGTCGACCATGATCTGGATCTTCGCTTCGGTGGCTTGCAGGTCGTTCTTCAGCGCTTCGTCGGTCGCCGGGTCGGCCTTGGCCACCAGGGAGGACAGGCTCGGGCCGGTCAGCTTGGTGCCGTCGACACGGGTGTATTCACCCAAATAGACGTTGCGGATGCCCTTGGCATCGTAGAAGTGCGAGTTGTGGGTGTTGTCGCTGAAGCAGTCCTGCTCGTCTTCCGGCGAGTTGGCTTCCAGCGAAACCTTCATGCGCTCGCCCGCCAGTTCACCGAGGGACAGGCTGCCCATGCCGAAGAGTATCTTGCGCAGGCCACTTTCCGCCGGTTCGGCTTCCAGGCTGGCGCGATAGTTGTCGGCCACATCCGGTTTCCAGTTGCCGACCATTTCTTCCAGGTCGTTGACCAGCAGTTGGGTCACGGCCTTGAGGTAGGCACGCCGACGGTCGTTGTGACCACCGGTGGCGCCAGCGCCTTCCAGGTAGTCCGAGGCCGGACGGTTGCCGGCGCCAGGGCCGGTGCCGTTCAGGTCCTGGCCCCAGAGCAGGAATTCGATGGCGTGGTAGCCGGTGGCAACGTTGGCTTCGGAACCGCCCAGTTCGTTCAGGCTGGCGAGTTTTTCCGGGGTGATCTCGCTGACATCGACCTTGTCTTCGCCGACCTGGATCTGCGGGTTGGCGATGATATTGGCGGTCGCGGCCGGGTTGCCCAGGGCGTGCTCGTAAGAGCTGTCGACGTAGTCGATCAGGCCTTCATCCAGCGGCCAGGCGTTCACCTGACCTTCCCAGTCGTCGATGATGGTGTTGCCGAAGCGGAACACTTCGCTTTGCAGGTAGGGCACGCGGGCGGCGATCCAGGCGGTGCGGGCGGCCTTGAGGGTCTCTTCGTTCGGCTTGGCGAGGAAGGCGTCGATGGCGGCCTGCAGGTCCTTCGCGGTGGATTCGGCATCGCTGAACACCGCGAAGACGATCTCGGTGTAGTGGGCGACCACGGCCTTGGCGGCGGCTTCATCGACCTTGGCGGCGGCATCGTCAGCGGGCGCCTGGGCCGCTGCGGCAGGGGCCTGGGTAGCCGCTGTGGAGTTTTCCTTGTCCTTGTCGCCACAACCGGCGAGGGCGATGGCGATGGCCAACAGACTGGCGGTGGCCAGAGGCATGCGAATCATGGCGAACATCCTGCTTCGAGAGGGGGGATGGGGGCGCACGGCCCCGCAAAACCGGCACATGATGCGAAGGATTTGCATTCTGTGTAAAGGGCTTAGTGATTGAAATATTTGGTATTAAAACCCGGGTTGATCCCGGCGAATTTTGCAGGGGCGAGCTTGTTGGCCCTGGGCCTTACAAGATCGCCGCATTGCTGCGCTGTGCCTGCTTGAGATACGCCGCCAACTCACGGGCCGGCAACGGCTTGCTGTAGTGGTAGCCCTGGCCTTCGTGGCAACCTTCGGAAATGATGTAGGCCTCCTGCTCGACGGTCTCCACGCCTTCGGCGATGACCTGCATGCCGAGGCTCTTGCCCAGCTGGATGATCGCCCGGACGATGGTTGCATCGTCGTCGTCATCGAGCAGGTCCTGGACGAAGCTCTTGTCGATCTTGATCTTGTCCAGCGGCAGGCTCTTGAGATAGCTCAGCGACGAGTAGCCGGTGCCGAAGTCATCGATGGCGATCAGCGCGCCGGAGCGGCGCAGGCTCAGCAGGTGCTGGGCGGCGGTGCTGATGTCTTCCATCAGGCCGGTCTCGGTGACTTCCAGCTCCAGGCTGCGCGGCGGCAGGCGGTACATCTGCAGGAGGTTGTTGACCACCCGCGGCAGTTCGGCGTGGTGCAGTTGCACGGTGGACAGGTTGACCGCCATGCGCAGGTCGCTGAAGCCCTGGTCGTGCCATTCGCGCAACTGGCGGCAGGCCTGGTCCAGCACCCATTCGCCGATGGCGATGATGGTGCCGTTCTGTTCGGCCAGGGGGATGAACAGGTCCGGCGGCACCAGGCCGTGTTCCGGGTGCTGCCAGCGGATCAGCGCCTCGACGCCCACCACCCGATGGTCGCGGTAGCTGATCTGCGGCTGGTAGACCAGGTAGAACTGATTGCGGTTGAGGGCTTCGCGCAGGTCCTTTTCCAGCTCGCGGCGGCGGCGCATTTCGCTGTCGACGCTGGCGATATAGAACTGGTAGCGGTTGCGTGAGCGGGTCTTGGCCAGGGTCATGGTCTGTTCGGCTTTCTGCAACAGCTTCTCGGTGCTGTCGCCGTCTTCCGGGAACAAGGTGATGCCAATGGTGGCGCGTAGGCGGATTTCCTGGTGATCGAGGGCAAACGCCGCTTCCAGATCGTCGAGGATGCTCTGGGCCAACTCGGCCGCCTCATAGGGTTGTTCGATATCGGCCTGGACCAGGGCGAACTGGTCGCCACCCAGCCGGGCCAAGGCGCCGAGGCGGCCGCTGTGGGCGCGCAGGCGGTCGGCCAGGGCCAGCAGCAACTGGTCGCCGACCTGGTAGCTGAATTGTTCGTTGATGCCCTTGAAGTCGTCCAGGCCCACGCAAAGTACCGCGACCCGGCGTTGCAGGCGCCCGGCGTCGACCAGGATCTTGTCCAGTTGCTGCTGCAACTGCTGGCGATTGGGCAGACCGGTGAGGAAGTCGTACTGGGCCATGCGCAGCAGGCTGTTTTCCGCTTCGTGGCGCAGGTGGGTATTACGCTCGATGGAGGCCAGCAACTGGTTGGCGGTGTTGACCCAGATGCCCAACTCGTTCTTTTCATGACCCTTGAGTTGCGGCAACAGGTGTTCGCTGGGGCGGTCCGGGTTGACGGTGCTCAGGTGCTCGATGATCCGCGACAGCGGTTTGGTCAGCAGCCAGTGATAGACCAGATACAGCACCAGGCCGAGGAACAGCGCCCGCAGCACGCCGGAGATAAAGATGATCACCGAGTTGACCAGGAACCCCTGGCCGTAGGTGGCCGTGTCGAGGGTGATGCTCAGGTCGCCGTAATACTCGCTGTAGGGGCCGCGACCGACCAGTTGCGTGCTGAAGGTGCTTTCCTGGCCGAGGATCGGGTCGGTCAGCCAGCGGCTGGAGGTTTTTTGCAGGTCGCGGGATTTTTCCGCGAGCATGGCCTCGTTGGGATGGCCGATGGAAGCCATCCGCACGGCGTCATCCTGGAACAGCCCCTCGATCACTTGCATGCCCATCTCGCGGTCGAGGCTGTAGACGGCCTGGGTCGAGGGGTCACGGAACATGTCGAGAATGCGCTGGGCATCGCCGGCCACGGCTTGTCGAGTCTTGTAAGCATCAAAAACGATCTGCGCACAGCTCAGTACAGCGCCGACAATCAGCGCCGATAGCAGCACGACCCGGAGCAACTTCACCGACAAGCTGTTCTTGAATTCCAGCTTCAAAGGGCTATTCCTTGTTCCGTGCGGATGGCATCAAGTTGCCATGAGTATTGGCAATCCGGCCCGGTCAGTCAAAGGGACAATGCAAGCGCCGAGAACCCGTGCTCATGCTGGGTCGATCAGGCGCTTCCCGGACCCTTCAGGCCATGGAGACTGTGTCGGTCGCTCAAGCCGTCTACTTGAGGGCGTAGCGCGTGATTTTCCCGGATTATTCAGGTTAGTTCCTGGCGGCGCGACAGGCATAAAAAAACCCGGCGAGGCCGGGCTTTTTTTGCGAAGCGGGTTCAGTCTCAAGCGGTGAAGGCTTTGCCTTCGAACTGCTCGGCGACGAATTTCCAGTTCACCAGGTTCCAGAACGCCTCGACATACTTCGGACGGACGTTGCGGTAGTCGATGTAGTAGGCGTGTTCCCAGACGTCGCAGGTCAGCAGCGGGGTGTCGCCGCTGGTCAGCGGGTTGCCGGCGCCGATGGTGCTGGCCAGGGCCAGGGAACCGTCAGCCTTTTTCACCAGCCAGCCCCAACCGGAACCGAAGGTGCCGACGGAAGTCTTGGTGAACTCTTCCTTGAACTTGTCGAAGGAACCGAACGCGGCGTTGATGGCTTCAGCCAGCTTGCCGGTAGGTTGACCGCCGGCGTTTGGCGCCAGGCAGTTCCAGTAGAAAGTGTGGTTCCAGACTTGAGCGGCGTTGTTGAAGATGCCGCCGGAGGAAGACTTGACGATTTCTTCCAGGGTCTTGCCTTCGAACTCGGTGCCTGGCACCAGGTTGTTCAGGTTCACGACATAGGTGTTGTGGTGCTTGTCGTGGTGGAACTCCAGGGTTTCCTTGGAGATGTGCGGCTGCAGGGCATCATGTGCATAAGGCAGCGGAGGCAATTCGAAAGCCATGGTGATTCTCCTAATCAGGTCAGTTGCGGTGAGCGCAAGGCCGATCACGGCGGCCATACAGGCGTGCGCCGGGGAGTTTGTACTCTTTGCGGCGCAAGACTCGGATCATAGCACCGGGGTGACGGCTTAACCACGCAACAACTGTGTGGGATAGAGGTTCCAGAGCCTTTTGGAATAAGTCAGCGCGCGCCGATCAACTGGGCGGCGACGCTGAACATCATCACCGCCACCAGCAGGTCGAGCAGGCGCCAGGTGGCCGGGCGCGCCAGCCACGGGGCCAGCCACGCCGCGCCCAGGGCCAGGCTGAAGAACCACAGCAGCGAGGCGCTGGCGGCGCCCATCACGTAGGCGCCGGGCTCGGTCTGCTGGGCACCGAGGGAGCCGATCAGCAACACGGTGTCGAGGTAGACGTGGGGGTTGAGCAGGGTCACCGCCAGGGCACTGAGCAGCACGGCGCGCAGTGAACGCACGGTCTGGCCATCGCCTTGTTGCAGGCTCTGACGGGAAAAAGCCCGGCGCAGCGCCAGGCTGCCGTACCAGAGCAGGAAGGCCGCGCCACCCCAGCGGGCGAACGCCAGCAGCGTCGGGTTGTGCGCCAGGACGGTGGCCAGGCCGAAGACCCCCGCGGCCACCAGGATTGCATCGCAGAGCACGCACAAGGCCGCCACCGGCAAGTGATGTTCGCGGCGCAGGCTCTGGGCCAGGACAAAGGCGTTCTGTGTGCCGATCGCCATGATCAGGCCGGCGGCCACCAGCATGCCGTTCAGATAGCTCTGCCACATGACGACTACTCCCCGTGTTCGGCCAGTTGCCGCAAGACCTGCAGGGCGCGCTCGGCGTCGTCGCGACCGACGAACAGGTGGTCGTGGTAATAACCGGCGATCACGTTGCAACTGATGCCGGCCTTGCCCAGGGCGCCGGCAAACGCGGCGGTGAGGCCGACCGCTTCCAGGGCCGAGTGCACGTTGAGGGTGATCCAGGCCGCCAGGTAGTCGAACGACAGGCCGAGGGCCTGGGCGTCTTCGCGGCGCAGGATGACGGTCAGGCCTTCGCGTTCGCGAAAGCTGCCGATGGGTTCGCGGTCGTCGAGCAGGCTGGCGTCGGCCAGGGTGCAGAAAACGTAGTCGCCCTCGTTGAGTTCGGGGCTCATGCTGCGCAGCAGTATGCTCAGGGAAGTTTCGCCGGCCATGTCGGTGTCCTCGGATAAACAGTGGATGCGGGCATTCTGCGGGGCGATGTTGTATAAGAAAAACCAATAGTGCTGATCGCCCATTAGGAAAACTGATGTTCGACTATAAGTTGCTCTCCGCCCTGGCGGCCGTGGTCGAACAGGCCGGGTTCGAACGGGCGGCCCAGGTCCTGGGGTTGTCGCAGTCGGCGATTTCCCAACGGATCAAGTTGCTCGAAGCCCGGGTCGGCCAGCCGGTGCTGGTACGGGCCACGCCACCGAGCCCGACCGAGATCGGCCGGCGCCTGCTCAACCATGTGCAGCAGGTGCGCCTGCTTGAGCGTGACTTGCAGAGCCAGGTGCCGGCGCTGGATGAGGAGGGCTTGCCGGAACGCCTGCGTATTGCCCTGAATGCCGACAGCCTGGCGACCTGGTGGGGCGAGGCGGTGGGGGATTTCTGTGCCCGTCAGCACCTGCTGCTGGACCTGGTGGTGGAGGACCAGACCGTGGGCCTCAAGCGCATGCGCGCCGGTGAGGTCGCCGCCTGTGTCTGCGCCAGCGAGCGCCCGGTGGCCGGCGCCCGCAGCGTATTGCTGGGGGCGATGCGTTATCGCGCGCTGGCCAGTCCGGCGTTTATCGCCCGGCACTTTCCCCGGGGCATCGATGCGCAGACGCTGGCCCGCACGCCGGCGCTGGTGTTCGGCCCGGACGACTTCCTGCAACACCGTTACCTGGCGGCGCTGGGCGTGGAAGGCGGTTTCGAACATCATCTGTGCCCGTCATCGGAAGGCTTCATCCGCCTGACCGAGGCCGGCCTGGGCTGGGGGCTGGTGCCGGAATTGCAGGTGCGCGGGCAGTTGGCCCGGGGCACCCTGGTGGAATTGATCGCGGATAAAACCATCGATGTGCCGTTGTACTGGCATCATTGGCGCAATGGCGGGCAATTGCTCGGGCAGTTGACCGAGCACCTGGCGCGTTCGGCGGCGCAGTGGCTGGTGCCTCTGGCGTGATCGGCGGCGTCCAGGTAGCAGGCAGGACGAATGAAGGTATGTGGAGCAATCGATGAAAATTCTGGTTACCGGCGCAAGCGGCTTTATTGGCGGGCGCTTTGCGCGTTGCGCCCTGGAGCAGGGCCATGAGGTGCGGGTCAATGGCCGCCGGGCCGAGAGCGTCGAGCATCTGGTGCGGCGTGGCGCCGAGTTCATCCAGGGCGACCTGACGGACCCGCAACTGGTCCGCGAGCTGTGCCAGGATGTCGAGGCCGTGGTGCATTGTGCCGGCGCGGTGGGCCTGTGGGGCCGTTATCAGGACTTCCACCAGGGCAATGTGCTGGTCACCGAGAACGTCGTCGAGGCCTGTCTCAAGCAGCAGGTCCGGCGCTTGGTGCATCTGTCGTCGCCCTCGATCTATTTCGACGGTCGCTCGCACCTGGGCTTGACCGAGGAGCAGGTGCCCAAGCGTTTCAAGCACCCTTACGCGGCGACCAAGTACCTGGCCGAACAGAAGGTCTTCGGTGCCCAGGAGTTCGGCCTCGAAGTCCTGGCGCTACGCCCGCGTTTCGTGACTGGCGCTGGCGACATGAGCATCTTCCCGCGCCTGCTGAAGATGCAGCGCAAGGGGCGGCTGTCGATTGTCGGCAATGGCCTGAACAAGGTCGATTTCACCAGCGTGCACAACCTCAATGAAGCTTTGCTGAGCAGCCTGCAGGTCGGCGGGTCGGCCCTGGGCAAGGCCTACAACATCAGCAATGGCACCCCGATTCCGTTGTGGGATGTGGTGAACTACGTGATGCGCCAGATGCAGGTGCCGCAGGTGACCCGCTATCGCTCCTTCGGCCTGGCCTACAGCGTCGCGGCCTTGAATGAAAGTGCCTGCGCCCTCTGGCCGGGGCGCCCGGAACCGACCTTGTCGCGCCTGGGCATGCAAGTGATGAACAAGGATTTCACCCTGGACATCAGCCGCGCCAGGCATTATCTCGGTTACGACCCCAAGGTCAGCCTGTGGGCGGCCCTCGACGAGTTTTGCGCCTGGTGGAAAGCCCAGGAACCGGCGGCCGTTTAAATATTCGGTTACCACAACTGAACCCGGTTCCGGGTTCAGGGTCGATCAGAGCGGTGGGTTGGGGGGTTATACTCGCCGTATTTCGCTATCACTGCGGTTCAGAAAGGTTCCTTCATGCGTAACGATGCCAACGACGATTTCGATGATGTGCCCAGCCTGCGTGCCGATGCGGACGACCATGAGGAACACGTGGGCACCGCGCCCGTGCGTGAGCGCACACGGTCCCAGGTGGCCGCGACGCCACGGGTCAAGGTCAAGGTGCCGAGCACCGGGCCGCTGTGGGCGCTGGTCGGGGCCTTGTTCATTGCCTTCGCAGGGCTTGCCTGGTGGAGTTTCCAGCAGATCAGCCTGATGGAGCAGCAACTGGTGGCGACCCAGGAAAGCTTCGCGCGTATCAGCGAGGAAGCGGCGGGGCGCTTGCAGGCGATTTCCGGCAAGGTGGTTGCCAGCGAGTCGAGCGTCAGCAGCGACAGCGAAGCGCTGAAGTTGCAGATCCGCCAGCTTGAAGGCAAGTTGCTCGAGCAGGGCCGCCAGCAACAGGGCGTTGCCGGGCAGGCCACTGGTCTTGAGCAGCGGCTGCAGCAGATGAGCGCGCTGACGGCGGACCAGCAGACCGCCAACACCCAGTTGCAGGCCCAGGTCAAAAGCCTGACGGCGGAACTGGCCAACCTCAAAGCCGGCCAGGGCGATGCCGGCAAGCTCGACGCGCAAGTGAAGAGCAACGCCGCCGAGATTGCCGCCTTGAAAAAACAGGGCAATAGCAGCGCGGCGGTCGAGCGTATCGAACAGGAGCTGATCGTGCTCAAGAGCGAGCAGGACAACCGTCAGGCCGCGGGTGGGGCGGCGGGTGGCAGCACGGCGGAGTTCGATGCCTTCCGTGGGCAGGTCACGCGTAATATCACCACCCTGCAGAACCAGATCCAGAACCTGCAGGAGCAGATCAGCGCGAAGCCCGGAGCATAGCGCCTGGCGCTTGCCCCGGTTGGGTGGGAATTTTTGGCTTCAGGGCACTCGCCGAGGGTTTTGCGGTCTGAATGGGTATAGGTGGGCATCAGCCCGCCTGCGCTGGCCAGCCTCGCTGCCCAGCGTCATTTCGCGGTCCAGGAGGCCGCCATGTACCCACGAATCCTTATCGCTGCAAGCCTGTTCCTGGCTCTGACCGCGTGTGCGCCCTACTACGATGGCGGTCCCGCCTACTACCGTTCCGATGTCTACGCTGTACCGGCCTATTACTATGGTTACGGTTATTACGGCTATGGCGGCGGCCCCTACTACCGGGGCTACTACGCACCCGGTCCGGGCTACCACTATTATCCAGGCCATCGCTGGGCCCGCTGGCACGGTAACGGTCGCCCTGGTCACGGCCCCCACTAGCCAGTGGCCAGGCGATACACGGCTCAGTAGTCCGACAGGTCCGCCAGTGGGTGGCGTCCCTCCCACGCCTTGTGGAAATGCGCCTCGACCACCGCTTCCGGCACGGCGGCGATATCCGGCCAATGCCAGCGCGGCTCGCCGTCCTTGTCGATCAGCCGCGCCCGCACGCCTTCGCTGAACTCCGGGTGACGGCAGCAGTTGAGGCTCAGGGTGTATTCCATCTGGAACACCTGCGCCAGCGACAGGTGCCGGGCCCGGGCGATCTGTTCCCAGACCAGGTGCGCGGTCAGCGGGCAACCTTCCTTGAGCTGCCTGGCCGCCCGGGCCAGACGTTTGTCGGCGTCTTCGGCCAACTGCGCAATGGCCTTCCAGGCGCAGTGCACATCGCTGACATCCAGCAGTTCATCGATACGCTCGCGCAGCGGCAGCCATTGCGATTGCGGCTGCGCTTGCTGCTCGCGGGCCTGACGCTCCAGTGCCTTGAGCAGGCTGTTGAGCTGCATCGCCGTCTGTTCCTGCCAATTGAGCCGCAACAGTCCTTCGATCAGCTCTTCCTGCTGGTCGTCGCCCAGGAGCCGGTCTGCCAGGCCCAGGTCGATGGCGTCGCGAGCGTTCATCTGCGCACCGGTCAGGCCGAGGAACAACCCCAGCTTGCCCGGCAGTCGCGACAGGAACCAACTGGCGCCGACATCCGGGTACAAACCGATGCCGATCTCCGGCATCGCCAGGCGGCTGCTCGGGGTGACGATACGAATGGACGCGCCTTGCAGCAGGCCCATGCCGCCGCCGAGGACGTAGCCATGGGCCCAGCACAGCACCGGCTTGGGGTAGGTGTGCAGGCGATAGTCGAGGCGGTATTCCGCGGCAAAGAACACGCTGGCCAGCGGTGGCACGGCGCCGGGGTGCGCCTGGCAGGCCTGGGCCAGGCTGCGTACCTCGCCGCCGGAGCAGAACGCCCGGGTGCCGTTGCCGCGCAACAGCACACAGACAATGTTCGGATCCCGCGCCCAGGTCTCCAGGCGTTCGTCCAGGTCCTGGATCATCGGCAGTGAAAGCGCGTTGAGGGTGTGTTCGGCATCCAGCGTGGCGATGCCCAGGCGGGCACCGTTGATACCGGTGAGTTCTTCGAAATGCAGGTTCATCGTGACCTCGCTACTCGTTGAGTACACAGTATGATCCTTGTGTGGGAAAGTGCCGGTTCTGTCGCGGATCAATTGACAAGCGTGATGGGCTTTCCTAGTGTCCGCCCCATTGTTATTTCCGGACACGATCATGACCGACGACGACCGCATCAAACTCGAGCCCAGCTGGAAGCAGGCGCTCCGTGAAGAGTTCGACAAGCCCTACATGGGCGAGTTGCGAGAATTTCTGCGCCAGGAGCGTGCGGCCGGCAAGGAAATCTATCCGCCGGGCCCGCTGATCTTCAATGCCATGAACACCACGCCGCTGGATCAGGTGAAGGTGGTGATCATCGGCCAGGACCCCTACCACGGCCCGGGCCAGGCCCATGGTTTATGTTTTTCGGTGCAACCGGGGGTTCCGGCGCCACCGTCGCTGGTCAATATCTACAAAGAATTGCAGCGCGACCTGAATATCGACATCCCCAGGCACGGCTACCTGCAAAGCTGGGCCGAGCAGGGCGTGTTGCTGCTCAACACCACCATGACCGTGGAACGCGGCATTGCCGCCTCCCACGCCAATCGTGGCTGGCAGTTCTTTACCGATCGGATTATCGAGGTGGTCAGCGAGCGCCAGGACAAACTGGTGTTCCTGCTGTGGGGCGCCCATGCCCAGGGCAAGCAGAAGCTGATCGATGCGACCAAGCACCTGGTGCTGAAGTCTGTGCATCCGTCGCCGTTGTCGGCTTATCGCGGTTTTATCGGTTGCGGGCATTTCAGCCGGACCAACAAGTTCCTCGAACAGAATGGCCTGGCGCCGATTCAGTGGGCATTGCCGCCGCTCTGACGGCCTTGTGGGAACCGGCAAGCCGGTTCCCAACCTTTCCTTTATCAGGCATCCGCCAGCGCACGACGCTGGAGTGAACGCTTGCGCCAGATCCGCAGCAGCGGCATCAGCAGCATGATCGCCGTCAGTACCCAGACCCCCGCCGTGATCGGACTCGACCAGAGAATCTCCAGCGCACCGTTGGAAATCGACAGCGCCCGGCGCAGGTTCGACTCCATCAGCCCGCCGAGGATAAAACCGAGCAATACCGGCGACAGCGGGAAATCCAGTTTGCGCAGGATATAGCCGAAGATGCCGATACCGACCATCAGGAACAGGTCGAAGGTGGTGGCGTGGACGGCGTAGACCCCGATCGCGGTGATGATGGCGATCACCGGCACCAGCGCCCAGTTCGGCACGGCAAGGATGCGGGTGAAGATACGGATCATCGGGATATTGAGGATCACCAGCATGATATTGGCGATAAACAGCGAGGCGATCAGGCCCCAGACGATGTCCGGTTGCTGCTGGAACAACAGCGGGCCGGGAGTGATGTTGTACAGCGACAGGGCGCCGATCATCACCGCCGTGGTCCCGGAGCCGGGGACGCCGAGGGTCAGCATCGGCACCAGGGCACCGCAGGCCGAGGCACCAATGGCGGTTTCCGGTGCGGCGAGGCCACGCTTGTCACCTTGGCCGAACGTGCCGCTGGCACCCGCCAGGCGTTTTTCGGTCATATAGGCCACAGCACTGGCCAGTGTGGCGCCAGCACCCGGCAGCACGCCCATGATAAAACCCAACAGGCCGCAGCGGATGTTCACCACGAACACCGAGGCCGCTTCCTTGAAGTTGAACATCATCCGCCCGGTGGCCTTCACCGCTTCCTGGCCGCGATGGGTCTTTTCCAGCAGCAGGAGGATTTCGCTGATGGAGAACAGGCCCAGCACCAGCACCACGAACTGGATGCCGTCGGTGAGGTGGATATTGTCGCCGGTAAAACGATAGACACCGCTGTTGGCATCGATCCCGACACTCGACAGGAACAGGCCGATCAGCGCCGCGATAAAAGTCTTCAGCGGTCGGTCGCCGGCCATGCCACCGAGACAGACAATGGCGAAGACCATCAGCACGAAGTATTCCGCCGGACCGAAGGCAATCGCCCATTTCGCCAGCAGCGGGGCGAACAGCACCATGCCACAGGTAGCGATAAAGGCGCCGATGAACGAACTCCAGGCCGACAGCGACAGGGCCACGCCGGCCAGGCCCTGGCGGGCCATGGGGTAGCCGTCGAGAGTGGTCATCACGGTGGAGGCTTCGCCGGGTATGTTGAGCAGGATCGAGCTGATCCGCCCGCCGTACTCGCAGCCCAGGTACACCGCTGCCAGCAGGATCAGCGCCGACTCCGGTGGCAGGCCAAGGGCGAAGGCAATCGGGATCAGCAGCGCCACGCCGTTGATCGGGCCCAGGCCCGGGAGCAGGCCGACGACGGTGCCGATCAGGGTGCCGCACAGGGCGGTCACCAGGTTGTAGGGGCTCAGGGCGACGCCGAAGCCCTGGCCCAGATAGCCGAAAGTATCCATGTCAGTTCTCCAGTACGTCGAGCAATCCGAGGGGCAGCGGCACGTCCATGGCTTTATCGAACAGCAGATAAAGTCCGACGCTCATCAGGCTGATGATCAGCGCACTGGGCAACCAGCGGCCGCCGTACAGGCGCGCCATGGGGATGCCCACCAGGATACTGCTGAGGATGAAACCCAGGGATTCGAAGGTGCCGGCGAACACCAGCAACAGGACCACGCAAACACCGATCTTGTGCAGGGTGGCGCGGTCCAGCGGCGGCTCTTCTTCGCTGTGGACAATGGGAGTGGGACGAAACAGCAGGTACAGCAGGCCGAGGCCCATCAGGCCGAGCATCAGCAGCGGGTAGGCGCGCGGGCCGACCGGTTCGTAGGAAAAGGCTGCCTGATAGGGCCAGGCCATCAGTGCCAGGCCGGCACAGGCCAGCAGCAACACGACGGCGAACAGTCGTTGTAAAAGCATGGGGCGAACTCCTGTGGCGCGCCCCTTTGCAGGGGCACGAACGCGAGGCGGAGGTGATCACTGGATCAGGCCGAATTCCTTGGCCAGTACCTTGTAGTCGGCGACCTGTTTCTTCACATAGGTGTCGAGCTCGGGGCCGGTCATGGCGAAGGGGAACAGCTCGCGCTGGTCGCGCAGCTTGGCAAACTCTTCCGAGGCCAGGAGTTTGTCGAAGGCGGCTTTCCACCAGGCGTAGTCTTCGTCGCTGACCTTTGGCCCCAGGTAGAAACCGCGGACCACCGGCCAGACAATGTCGTAGCCCTGTTCCTTGGCGGTAGGGATGTTCTTCATCTCCTCTTCGTCCAGGCGCTGTTCGGCGAATACCGCCAGCAGGCGCATGTCGCCGCTCTGGATGTGCGGCATGGAGTCGGAGATGTCGGTGCTGCCGACCTGGATGTGCCCGCCCATCAGCGCGGTGACGATTTCGCCGCCACCCTCGAGCGCCACGTAACGCAGGTCGCGCGGGTTGATCCCGGCGGCCTTGGCGATCAGCGCGGTCTGCATCCAGTCCTGGCTGCCGACGGTGCCGCCGGAGCCGATGACCACCTTGCTCGGGTCGGCCTTCAGCGCCTTGACCAGATCGTCGAGGGTTTTGTACGGCGAGTCGCTTTTCACCGCGATGGCCCCGTAGCTGGTGCCGACGGCCGCCAGCCAGCGCACCGCACCTTCATCGAAACGGCCGAACTTGCCTTGCGCCAGGTTCAGCAGCGAACCGCTGGACCAAGCCACCAGGGTGCCGGCATCGGCCGGGCGTTGGGCGACCACGGCGTTGTAGGCCACGGCACCCACGCCACCGGGCATGTAGGTGACGCGCATGGGTTTACTGAGGATCTTTTCGTTGACCAGGGCGCTTTGCGCCAGCTTGCAGGTCAGGTCGAAACCACCGCCGGGGGAAGCCGGGGCAATGCATTCGGGGCGCTTGGGTTCGGCGGCGCAGAGGTGTCCGGCAAACAGCAGGCAGCCGGCGGCGAGGGCGAAGGTGCGCAATGGCAACATCGTGGGTTACTCCATTATTGTTCTTGTTCGAGCGAAAGCGCATCGAGGCGTTTTCGGGTTTCAGGGACCTGCGCCGACGGTGGTCGTCACTGTCCGTGAAGGGACTCTAATGGGTCAACCTTTCACCAGGCTTTCAATGCAAAAGGTCCCGTGGACCGGGGCAGCGATGGCTAGCGGCGGGTTGTTTATCCGGTAGACTCCCGGCCAAAAGGGCGTTTAGGTCAGCCCGGTCGAGGTAGGAAATCCATGCGCGTGCTTCTGGTCGAAGACCATCTCCAGTTGGCTGAAAGTGTTGCCCAGGCGCTCAAGAGCGCGGGGTTGACCGTGGATGTGCTGCACGATGGGGTGGCCGCCGACCTGGCCTTGAGCAGCGAGGAATACGCCGTGGCGATCCTCGACGTGGGTTTGCCGCGTATGGACGGTTTTGACGTTCTGGCCCGTCTGCGCGCCCGTGGCAAGAACCTGCCGGTACTGATGCTGACCGCCCGCAGCGATGTGAAGGACCGCGTCCATGGCCTGAACCTGGGGGCCGACGATTATCTGGCCAAGCCGTTCGAACTCACCGAGCTTGAAGCGCGGGTCAAGGCGTTGTTGCGTCGCAGCGTGCTCGGCGGCGAGCGTCAGCAGCGCTGCGGGCCGCTGGTCTACGACCTGGACACCCGGCGTTTCAGCCTCGGCGACGAACTGTTGACCCTGACCTCCCGTGAACAGGCGGTGCTCGAAGCGCTGATTGCCCGGCCCGGTCGGGTGATGAGCAAGGAACAGTTGGCTGCGCAGGTCTTCGGCCTGGACGAGGAAGCCAGCGCCGATGCCATCGAGATCTACGTGCACCGCCTGCGCAAGAAACTCGACGGCCAGGCGGTGGTCATCGTCACCTTCCGTGGCCTCGGCTATCTGCTGGAGCACCGCGATGCATAAGGCCGGCAGCCTGCGTTGGCGGCTGCTGTGGAACCTCGCGCTGTTGCTGGTGGCGTTGATGCTCGCCAGCGGCTGGAGCGCTTATTACAACGGTCGCGAAGCGGCGGACACAGCCTATGACCGTACCTTGCTGGCCTCGGCGCGAACCATTGCCGCCGGCCTCTCGCAACGCGACGGCAGCCTGAGCGCGAACGTGCCCTACGTGGCCCTGGACACCTTCGCCTATGACAGCGCGGGGCGGATCTACTATCAGGTCAACGACATCCACCAGCAGTTGATTTCCGGTTACGAAAACCTCCCCGCACCACCGCCCGGTACGCCGCGCACCGATGACTATCCGGCGCTGGCGCGCTTCTACGACGGCCAATACCGTGGGCAGAACGTGCGGGTGGTGAGCCTGCTCAAGGCGGTCAGCGAACCGAACATGAACGGCATGGCGGAAATCCGCGTGGCCGAAACCGATGAGGCGCGGGTGAATATGGCCCGTAGCCTGATGGCCGACACCCTGCTGCGCCTGGGCATGCTCGCGCTGGGTGCGCTGATGCTGGTGGGCTTTGCCGTGAGTGCGGCCTTGCGTCCGCTGGAGCGTCTGCGCGCGGCGGTGGAGGAGCGCCAGCCGGACGATCTGCGGCCCTTGCCGCTGGTGGAGGTGCAGCATGAACTCTGGCCGCTGGTGCGCTCGCTCAATCACTTCACCGAGCGCCTGCGCCGGCAGTTCGAGCGCCAGGGACAGTTTATCGCCGATGCCGCCCATGAACTGCGCACGCCGCTGGCGGCGCTCAAGGCGCGTCTTGAGCTGGGCTTGCGGGCGAACGAGCCGGCGATCTGGCGCGAGACCCTGGAGACCGCGGCCCAGGGCACCGATCGCCTGACCCACCTGGCCAACCAGTTGCTGTCGCTGGCACGGATCGAAAATGGCGCGCGGGCGATTGCCGAAGGCGGTGCGCAGTTGCTCGATCTCAGCCAGTTGGCGCGGGAGCTGGGCATGGCGATGGCACCGCTGGCCCATGCACGGGGCGTGGCCTTGGCGCTGGAAGCCGATGAACCGGTGTGGTTACGGGGCGAGCCGACCTTGCTCAACGAGTTGTTGAGCAACCTGGTGGACAACGCCCTGGCCCATACACCGTCCGGTGGCAATGTGATCCTGCGGGTCGGCTTGCCGGCGGTGCTGGAGGTTGAAGACGACGGACCGGGGATTCCGCAGGAGGAGCGGGGGCGGGTCTTCGAGCGTTTTTACCGGCGCCATCAGCGGGGCATTGGTGCCGGATTGGGATTGGCGATTGTCGGCGAAATCTGCCGGGCGCATCTGGCGCAGATCAGCCTGCATGATGCTCACCCACACGGTTTGAAGGTCCGTGTGAGTTTTATCGCCGGGTAAGTCCTAGCGGAACATCTCCCGCGCTTCGTTGAGCTGATCAGTGAGGGTGCTGCTCTCCGCGTCCAGCCCCAGCTTGATAAAGGCTTTCAAGTCGCCCAGGGCTATTTGCCCGAAAGGGTGCGCGGTGCCCTGATAGCAAAACACACTGGCGATCTGCACCAGACCGATATAGTCGATGCCCTTGCTGTCACGTTCCAGGTTCAGGTATTGCCCGGGCAGCTTGGCGAGCATCTCCGGAAACTCCCAGACCTTCAGCAACTCGTCGCCGAGCAATGGGTGAATGCTGTCGATCACGTGATCCAGGCTCAGCGGATCGGCGAGCAACTCGTAGTGGTCCTCGGCATAGGTCAGGATCGGCAGGACGCCGATCTGGTGCACCAGCCCACCCAGCGCCGCCTGGTCCGGCTTGAGCAGGGTGAAGTTGCGGCACAGCACGTAGCAGACCCCGGCGATCTCCAGGCTTTTACGCCAGACATCGCGCATCTTCTGTTCCACCACCTCGGAACGGGCATGGAAAATCTGCTCCATGACCAGGCCGATGGCCAGGTTGCTGCTGTAGTTGACGCCCAGCCGGGTGATGGCGGTGTGCAAGTCGGTGACTTCGTGGCTGGCCCGCAGCAACGGGCTGTTGACCACCTTGATCAGGCGCGCCGACAACGCGGTGTCGCCCCCGATCACTTTGCTCAAGGTGCTGACGCTGATCTCCGGATCTTCCGCCGCCTTGCGAATCTTCAGGGCCACTTCCGGGAGGGTCGGCAGAACCAGGTCATCGTTGTCGATGGCCTTGACCAAATCCCGTTGGACCTTTTCCGCCAGCTTGTTCATTTCAATTCTCTAGGGCGGTGCAGTTAACGCTGGATTTCGCTGTCGCGGTCCAGTTGGTAGGGCAGGTCCAGCAATGTCAGGGCCGGACCTTGCAAATCGCCCAGATGGACATGACCTGCTTCTGCAGCTTCGGCTTGCAGCACGGCCAGTAGTTCAATGCCATTTTCCGCCCGGGCGGCGATCACCACTTCACCGATGGCACTGCCATGGGAGGGAGCGAACAGCGCGCTACCCGGTTCCGGCAGTTGGTCGGCGACCAGTGCCAGACGATAAAGGCGACGCTTGAGCTTGCCCAGGTACTGCATGCGGGCGACGATTTCCTGCCCTGTATAGCAGCCTTTCTTGAAGCTTACGCCACCGACCGCCTGCAAATTGAGCATTTGTGGAATAAACAGTTCGCGGGTCTGTGGCATGACCTGGCCGATACCGGCGCGTACCTGGCCCAGCAGCCAGGTGTTCAGATCGGCCTCGCGCAACGCGCTCGCCAGATGCTCGCGTACCCGGGCGGCCTGATCCGCCGGAACCCAGAGTTCGCTGCGCCCCGGGGAAACCCGCAGGGCGATCAAGCCGTCCGCGCGGACCACGGCGTCGGTCTCGCCCGGCAGCTCAAGGCCCAGGCCACGCAAGGCGGCGTCGCCGTCGCCGAGGCCGAAGCGGACCCAGCCGGCGCTTTCGTCGGTGAGCTTGGATTTGGAGAACACCGCGTATTTTTTCAGGTCCGCCAGTTGCGGCTCCAGCAACTCGCTGGCCATCGCCAGCAGTACGCCGTCACCTTCGAGCAGGATGCGGAAGCTCGACTGCATGCGGCCTTTTTGTGTGCAGCGGGCGCCGAGGCTGGCCCGCACGTCACTCAGGTAGTTGAGGTTGCAGGTCAGTTGGCCCTGGAGAAACTTGGCGGCGTCGGTGCCGCGGACGGCAAGAACGCCTTCGTGGGTCAGCGTGCAGAAAAAAGCGGAATCGGCCATGGGTCATCGCAGCGGAAAAGGGATGGGAGACATCATAGAGGGGCGCCTGGCAAATGGGTAGTTCACAACACCGCCGGCGTCCCCGACCAAAGCCGACTGTCGGCACGCGCGCAGGGCTGTATACTTGCGCTCAAATTTGAGGAGCGCTCCATGGTCGAAGATGTAGAACTCAATCGCCTCTATTGGCACAGCCGTCGCGGCATGCTGGAGCTGGACGTGTTGCTGGTACCGTTCGTCAGGGAGGTGTACCCGCATCTGAGCCAGGCCGACCGTGACTGCTATCGCAACCTGCTCGAATGCGAAGACCAGGACATGTTCGGCTGGTTCATGGAGCGCTCCGAGTCGGAAGATCCGGAGTTGCAGCGGATGGTTCGCATGATCCTGGATCGTGTCCAGCCCAAGTAATCTGTTCGAATGCCGCTGGCAGGCCTCACGGCTGTTGCCGGCGGCATATCTCGGGGCCCTGGGCCTGGCGCTGGTTTCGCTTTATCTGCTGGATATTCCGCTCTGGGCCAGTCTGCCCGGGGCTTTGCTGTGCCTGCTGCACGGCGCCTGGGTGTGGCCGCGGCAGTTGCTGCTGAACCATCCGTCGGCTTTTACCGGCTTGCGCCGTGACGAGCGGGGCTGGCAGCTGTGGAATCAGGCCGCAGGCTGGCAGCCGGTGCAGTTGTGTCGCGACAGCCTGGCCTTGCCGTGGCTGGTGGTGCTGCGTTTTCGCCTGCCGGGCGAGCGCCGGGTCCGTGGGTTGTGCGTGCCCTTCGATGCGCAGGCGCCGGATGTGCACCGGCGCCTGCGCGTACGCTTGAAGTTCAGCCGACGTAGGTGGGCGGCACCAGGATAGTGTCCAGCGCCTCGGGCAGCAGGTCCGGGTAGTCGAGGGTGTAATGCAGGCCCCGGCTTTCCTTGCGTTCCATGGCCGAGCGAATCATCAGTTCGGCGACCTGGGCCAGGTTGCGCAACTCGATCAGGTCGCGGCTGACCTTGTAGTTGCTGTAGAACTCATCGATCTCGTCCAGCAGCAGGCGCACCCGATGTTGCGCCCGCTGCAGGCGCTTGTTGGTGCGCACGATGCCGACGTAGTCCCACATGAAGCGCCGCAGTTCGTCCCAGTTGTGCGCGATGATCACGTCCTCGTCGGAGTCGGTCACCTGGCTTGCATCCCAGCTCGGCAGGGCGGCGGGCACGGCGATCTGTGGCAATTGCTCGATAATGTCCGCCGCCGCCGAACGGGCGTAGACGAAACATTCGAGCAGCGAGTTGCTGGCCATGCGGTTGGCACCGTGCAGGCCGGTGAAGCTGGTCTCGCCGATGGCATACAGGCCGGGCACATCGGTGCGGCCCTGCTGGTCCACCAGCACGCCGCCACAGGTGTAGTGCGCGGCCGGGACCACCGGGATCGGGCCCTTGGTGATGTCGATGGAGAATTCCAGGCAGCGTTCGTACACCGTCGGGAAATGCGTCTTGATAAAGGCTTCGGGCTTGTGGCTGATGTCCAGATAGACGCAGTCGATACCCAGGCGCTTCATCTCATGGTCGATGGCCCGGGCCACGATGTCCCGTGGTGCCAGCTCGGCCCGTGGGTCGAAGCGCGGCATGAAGCGTTCGCCGTTGGGCAGTTTCAGGTGCGCACCTTCGCCACGCAGGGCCTCGGTGATGAGAAAACTCTTGGCCTGCGGATGATAGAGGCAGGTGGGGTGGAACTGGTTGAACTCCAGGTTCGCCACCCGGCAGCCCGAACGCCAGGCCATGGCGATGCCGTCACCGCAGGCACCGTCGGGGTTGCTGGTATAGAGGTAGACCTTGGCCGCGCCGCCCGAGGCGAGCACGGTGAAGCGCGCGCCATAGGTGTCGACTTCGCCGGTGCCGCGGTCGAGCACATAGGCCCCCAGGCAGCGGTCGCCGGCCAGGCCCAGGCGTTTTTCGGTGATCAGGTCGACGGCCACCCGTTGTTCCAGCAACTCGATATTGGGCCGCTGGCGGGCTTGTTCCAGGAGGGTCTTGAAGATCGCCGCGCCGGTGGCGTCGGCGGCATGGATGATCCGTCGATGGCTGTGGCCGCCCTCGCGGGTCAGGTGGAATTCGAAACCGCCGTCATCGGCGCTGGCCTCTTCGTCCCGGGTAAACGGCACGCCCTGGTCGATCAGCCACTGGATGGCCTCGCGGCTGTGCTCGACGGTGAAGCGCACGGCGTCTTCATGGCACAGGCCACCGCCGGCATTGAGGGTGTCCTCGACGTGGGACTGCACGGTGTCGGTGTCGTCGAGCACCGCGGCGACGCCGCCCTGGGCCCAGAACGTCGAACCGTTGGCCAGGTTGCCCTTGCTCAGGACGGCAATGCGCAGATGGCTGGGCAGGGTGAGTGCCAGGCTCAGGCCGGCGGCACCGCTGCCAATCACCAGCACATCGTGTTGAAAATGTCGGCTCATCAGAAACATCCGAAAAAAGCGCCCGGAGGGCAGTTGCCGGGCCCCGCCCGACAGCCCACTAGTATATGGCTGGGGGGAGCGGCACAATAGCCGGGCCTTTGGGGCATTGTGAAAGGGCTGTGGGCGCTGAGTGTGCGCCAGTCCATGCCGCCATGCATGTGCTTTTGCAGGGTAAGGCAATGATTTTTCAGCTATAACCAAGGCTCAGGCAGCCGTGGTCAGCATAACTATCACAATGCCATTACCCGCTGGGGGTTCCGGGAACTTTTACGGGGCTCCAGGCTCCCATGCGGGGTGCCTGAAAGAAGGGGACAGCGTCGGCTTTATGCGAGGTGCCTGAGACGGCCTTCGCAAGCAGATTCGACGACCAGATTATTCACGCAGTCGGCGCTGGCCGTGCTGCGTTTTTCGTGTGTGTCCGTTCAGCGGGCCACAGGAAACTTGCTTGAAGGGGGAGAACTTTTGCCAGAAGCCCGAGTCTATGTTTGCAAGCCTGGTCAATTCGCGATGCACGCCTCCTTCAGGTCCTATGAGGAGTGTTCATGCTAACCCAGGAAGAGGATCAGCAGCTGGTCGAGCGCGTACAACGTGGCGACAAGCGGGCATTTGATCTGCTGGTGCTGAAGTATCAGCACAAAATTCTCGGGTTGATCGTGCGATTCGTGCACGACACCCATGAAGCCCAGGATGTTGCACAGGAAGCCTTTATCAAAGCCTACCGTGCATTGGGCAATTTTCGCGGTGACAGTGCCTTTTATACCTGGCTCTACCGCATCGCCATCAACACGGCGAAGAACTACCTGGTGTCCCGCGGTCGCAGGCCACCAGACAGCGATGTGAGTTCAGAGGACGCGGAGTTCTACGACGGCGATCATGGCCTCAAGGACCTCGAGTCGCCGGAGCGTGCGTTGCTGCGGGATGAGATCGAAGGCACCGTCCATCGGACCATCCAGCAATTGCCAGAAGATTTGCGTACGGCTTTAACTTTACGTGAATTCGACGGTCTGAGTTATGAGGACATTGCAGCGGTCATGCAGTGTCCGGTGGGCACCGTGCGCTCCCGGATTTTCCGCGCTCGGGAGGCCATCGATAAAGCCCTGCAGCCGTTGTTGCAGGAAACCTGAGACAGCGGCGACAGCCAAGAGAGGAACCGCCATGAGTCGTGAAGCCCTGCAGGAATCGCTGTCCGCGGTGATGGATAACGAAGCGGACGAACTGGAATTGCGTCGGGTGCTCAATGCCCTTGACGATGCCGAGACCCGTGCCACCTGGTCTCGTTACCAAATCGCCCGGGCAGTGATGCACAAGGAACTGTTGGACCCTCGTCTGGATCTGGCCTCGGCCGTTTCCGCGGCCCTGGCTGGCGAAGAAGTTCCGGCGAAAAGCACTCGCGGCCCTTGGCGTACTATCGGTCGCCTGGCCGTTGCGGCCTCGGTCACATTGGCCGTGCTGGCCGGTGTACGCCTGTACAACCAGGATGACATTGTCGGTGCCCAACTGGCCCAGCAATCGAACCAGCCAGGCCTGGTAGCCCCTACGGCCAAAGGTCCGGCGGTGCTGGCCGGCTACACTGAAAGCAGCGACCAGTCGACCGGCCCGATGGCCAACGGCGTGTTGCAGCAAGGCCAGTCCGGCTGGCACGATCAGCGGCTGCCAGGCTACCTGCGTCAGCATGCGCAACAGGCCGCACTCAAGGGTACTGAAAGCGCTCTGCCCTACGCCCGTGCCGCCAGCCTGGAAAACCGTTAAGGAGGATCATGCGCGCGCTACCTCTTCTAACGCTGGTGCTCAGTGGCTGGTGGGTTCTTCCAGCCCAGGCCGATGAGGCCCAGGACTGGTTGAACCGTCTTGGGCAAGCCGAGCAGCAGCAAAGCTTTCAGGGCACTTTCGTCTACGAGCGCAATGGTAGTTTTTCTACCCATGGCATCTGGCACCTGGTGCGCGATGGCAAGGTTCGTGAACGTCTGATCCAGCTCGATGGCTCGGCACAAGAGGTTGTTCGCGTCGATGGTCACACCCAGTGCGTCAGTGGCGCGCTGGTAGCGGGGCTCGGCGATATGCCGGATTCCCATACCCGCTCCCTGGATCCGCAAACCCTCAAGACCTGGTACGACATCGCCGTCATCGGCAAGTCGCGGGTGGCCGGTCGTCCGGCCGTGGTGGTCTCGCTGACGCCCCGTGACCAGCATCGTTATGGTTTTGAACTGCACCTGGACCGTGAGACCGGCTTGCCCTTGAAGTCATTGTTGCTCAATGACAAGGGGCAGTTGCTCGAACGTTTCCAATTCACCGAATTGAATACGGCCAAGCCCCCCGAGGAAAGCCAGGTACAGCCGAGTGCCGAGTGCAAGCCGGTGGTGCTGTTGACCAACCAGGCCCAGCCCCAGGCGCAGGCCCTGGGCGCTGCGGTGGCCCAGTTGTGGCATTCGGATTGGCTGCCACCGGGTTTCGAACTGGTCAGCAGCACGGCGCGGGTCGACCCGGCGACCAAGGTCGAAGTCAGCAGCTTGATGTATGACGACGGCCTGTCGCGGTTTTCGGTGTTCCTCGAACCCCTCAACGGCGCTTCGGTGACGGATGCCCGGGCCCAGTTGGGGCCAACGGTCGCGGTGTCGCGGCACCTCACCACCCCGGGCGGCGACATCATGGTCACGGTGGTGGGCGAGATTCCCATCGGTACCGCCGAACGGATCGCGCTGTCCATGCGTGTCGGCAATGCGCAGGCCAAGCAGTGAGCTGCTGAATCATGAGGGCTGTGGGGGGCTGGTGCAGAAATGTTTGGTGATCAAATTCATTTGCAAATATCCCTGAGTTTTCTTATAGGTCAGAGTCTCTCGGCTCTGGCCTTGTTTGCTGTTTCCGGTCCGAAAGTCCCGGCGTTTCATACCTGGGGTTTGC
>Ga0302157_10000442_pt1 | contig 54786 bp, 54 predicted proteins | sample I_Bog_N3_3_FD_193502 | JGI IMG/M metagenome (GOLD analysis project Ga0302157, IMG submission 193502) | Peat permafrost microbial communities from Stordalen Mire near Abisko, Sweden - I_Bog_N3_3 | ecosystem: Environmental > Terrestrial > Soil > Wetlands > Peat | place: Sweden: Abisko, Stordalen... | reverse complement strand
CGGGACGTGCAGGCAGTGGCGGGTCCGGCGGTTGCGATTGCGCCGGGCGTCAATTTCTATCCGACGCTGGACGCGACCCTGCGCTGTGAACGCCTGCCGGCGCAGCTTCGGTTTGCCGTTGGCCAGAGTTTCCCGTTCTGGCAGATAACCGTGGTCTGTGACGACGGCGTGGCGGTCGCCGACATCCTGGCGAACCGCCTGATGACATACCGGCGCACCCGGTGGCTGGAAGCGGTGGACGGCGCGCTGTCCGGTGCGGCCACGTCTGGCGATTTGATGAGGGATTCAGTGCGAAACATAATCGATTACGCGCTCTCAACAGCAAAATTGCAGGGTCGCAGCGACGCGTTCTTCCGCAGCATGCGGGGCTCGATCGGTGCATTCCATACTGCGTTGGATACGGGCGGCGCACCGGCGCTGGATGGCCTGTTTGGCGCCGGCCTGGTTGAGGCCTGCGAAAAGCTGGCGGAACAGGCATACGCGCCCTCCGCCCCCGTCGCTCCGGCAGCGGTCGCGCGGTCCAATTCCCTGCCCGCCGACGTCGCCGTCCTGGGCGGCACCGGCTTCATCGGCACCCATGTCGTGCAGCGATTTGTGGATGCGGGTCTGCGTGTCTCCGTCATGGCGCGCAACACGCGCAACCTGCCTGCCATCTTCCAGCACGAGCAGGTCACGGTGCATTCCGGCGACATCAGCAACCCCGACGACCTGGCGCGCGCGATCGACGGCGCGAAACGCGTCGTGAACCTCGCCCATGGCGGCGGCGGCGCGACGTTCGAGGCGGTGCAGCGCGCCATGGTGGGCGGCGCCGCGACCGTCGCACGCGTCTGCGAACAGGAGGGCGTGACCCGGCTGGTGCATGTCGGCTCGATCGCGTCGCTGTACCTGGGTCCGCAGGAGGAGCCCGTGACCGGCGCCACGCCGCCCGACCCGCAGGCGGCGAAACGTGCCGACTACGCAAGGGCCAAGGCGCTGTGCGACCGGATGCTGCTGGAGAAATATGACCGGGACGGCTTCCGGGTGGTGATCCTGCGCCCTGGCGTCGTGGTCGGCGAAGGCAGCTCGCCGTTCCACAGCGGCGTGGGTCTGTACAACAACGAACAGCACTGCATCGGCTGGAATAAGGGCGAAAACCCGCTGCCGTTCGTGTTGGTCGAGGACGTGGCCGAGGCGTGCTACCGCGCCTGCCAGGCCGAGGCGATCGCCGGCCGCTGCTACAACATCGTCGGCGACGTGCGGCCTAATGCGCGCGACTACACCGCGGAGCTGGCGAGCGCGCTGGGGCGGAAGCTGCGCTACCATCCGCAATCGGCGAAGTGGTTGTGGCTGGAAGATATGGCGAAGTGGGTCGTCAAGCGGGCGACCGGACGCAAGGTGCCGATGCCGTCGCAGCGCGACTTCCTGTCGCGCGGCATGGCGGCGGCGTTCGACTGCTCCGACGCCAAGCAGGACCTTGGGTGGACGCCGGTCGCAGACCCCGAGCGCTTCTCGGAGCGCGCCATCCGGGTGCATGCCCCCGCCTGAACCGCGATGACCGACGCGCCGCTGCTGCTGCACGTCTTCTCGACGTTCGCGCCGGGCGGGCCGCAGGTGCGCTTCGCCGCGATCGCCAACCATTTCGGCCGGCGCTGGCGGCACGCGGTCGTGGCAATGGACGGCAACACCGCCTGCCGCGAGCGGTTGGACCCCGGGTTGGACGTGAGTTTTCTTGAGTCGGGGGCGGTGAAGGGCGACACGCTGGGGAATATTCGCCGGTTTCGTGCGGCTCTGCGCGCGATGCGGCCGGCGGCGCTGGTGACCAGCAATTGGGGCAGCATCGAGTGGGCAATGGCGAACGCGTTGCCGCTCGTTCGCCATGTCCACCTGGAAGACGGGTTCGGGCCGGAGGAGCGCGATCGGCAGTTGCCTCGCCGGGTCTGGACGCGGCGCGTGTTCTTGCGGCGCAGCACGGTGGTGGTGCCATCTCGGGTGCTGGAGCGGATCGCGACGGAGGTGTGGCGCCTGCCTCGTGGGCGGTTGCGCTACGTGCCGAACGGGATCGACATGGGGAAGTTCGGGACGGGGGGGGCAGCCGAGAACGCAGTACCGGTCGTCGGCACGGTGACCGCGCTGCGGGCCGAGAAGAATCTGGCGCGTCTGGTGCGCGCGTTCCGGCGTGTGGTGGACGTGATGCCGGCGACGCTGGTGCTGGTTGGCGACGGGCCGGAGTTGCCGATGCTTCAGGCGCTGGTGGCGGAGCTTGGGCTTGGCGGGACGGTGCGCTTCACCGGCCACGTGGCGCAGCCGCAGGCGCTGTATGCCGGGTTCGACGTGTTCGCGCTGTCGTCGGATACCGAGCAGATGCCGCTGTCAGTGCTTGAGGCGATGGCAGCTCGACTGCCGGTGGCAGCGACCGATGTCGGCGATGTTCGGGAGATGCTGGCGGAGGCCAATGGCCGGTTCGTGGTTCCGCGGGACGACGGGGCGCTGGCGGAGGCGCTGGCGGCACTGCTGCGCGACCCGGCGCGGCGCGGGGCGATCGGGGCGGACAACCGTGCGAAGGCGGAGCGCGATTTCGACCAGGCGACGATGTTTGCTGCGTGGGCGGCGCTGTTTGATGGGGCTGGCTGAACCGGGTAGACACGCTTGAAAGCCTTGGTGCTACGCGGGCGTCGCGGGCGGGATCGGCGACTGACGGGTAATGGTAAAGCCTTACGTTCCTAGCGTCGTCGGTGTTCAGTCCCTCGCCGAGTCGGAAGCGGACCCGGCACTTGCGGCTTTCTTGAACTTGCTTGGGCGCGACGTAGCGACGCGGCCCGAGGCATTTGTCGTGCTCACGCCCGAGTTAGCACTGCGCGTGATGGCGGCGACCGCAGGCGTGGCGGCTGATGCCGACTTGCCGATTGAGGGCGAAGTAGCGCTGTAGCCAAACGGGCGGCGGCGGCCCGGCTGGACGTTGTTAGGGCACCCGATGTTGCTCGATCGCCCAAACGCCTAAATTGCATTGCAGGTTCATGTGTGCTTGATGTACTATACAGATGGCATGAAAAATGGTCACGGGCATGATCAGAGTCTCAGCCGGTGAGTTTCAGCGGCACATCGGTCACTATCAGGACATTGCACTGACCCAGGCAGTCGCCGTGACTGTCAACGGCCGCGAGCGGACGGTCGTGATATCCGCTGACGAATATCACCGTCTAAAGCGCCGCGACCGTCAGGTGCTCGCCCTGGCGGACTTCACTGAGGAAGATATCGCGGAGCTGGAGGCGGCACGAGCGCCTGAGTCGTCCAAGGCGTTCGATGACGAACTAACGTAGTGGCGGCGTGGCGTTCCCCCGTCCTGTTCCCGGATTGGTTATCCGTTACAGCTATCTTTGGGCCAGAGAACACGCTCGCGGCCAGGAAGAAGGCATCAAGGACAGGCCATGCGCCGTTGTCCTCGTGTCCGTCGACGAAGTGGACAATCAGATTGTGACCGTGCTGCCAATCTCCCACACACCGCCGTCCAATCCAACGCATGCCCTCGAGATTCCCGCCGCGACCAAACGCCGACTCGGACTGGATCACGATCGGTCGTGGGTCGTGTTGACCGAGGCCAACCGGTTCGTATGGCCTGGGCCTGACCTTCGCCCATCGCTGACGGCTGACGCCTCCAGCGTCGCTTACGGCCTGTTGCCTTACGGATTGTTCGAATCAATCCGCCTGAAGTTCATTGCCGCACTGAAGGACCGCGCCGCCCAAACGGTGCCGCGAACGGAATAGCCGCTGTCACAGTCGAGCTTGTCCCTGGAGTCTTACACTGGATCAGATTCAGCCGTGCTGGAACTCGTTGAAGAAGGCGTGGTTAACTTCGTAGGTGGTGACAGGCCGCAGACCAAGCTCCAGGTTTTCCAGCATGCCGATCAGCTTCTCACCGTCTATCAGTTCGATGGGTGGAACTCCGTCGCGAGTGGCCTCCCGGCGTGCTTCGGCAGTAAAGGACCCAGTTGTGATAATGATGCCCTTGTCGGCGCGGCCTGCCATGGCACCGCGGAAGTCGCGGACGTGTGATGGAGAGACCGACTTCGTATAGCGCTTGCACTGAAAAAGTACCTTGAATGAAACCAAGGGATTGACCTGAAGCGTTCCATACCCGTCGATTCCACCGTCTCCGCTTTGGCCAGTTACCACGACTTGGGTAAATCCGGCTTCCCGGAGAAGCCGCTGCGCAAGACGCTCGAAGCCCGGTGGAGGTAGTGCAAGGAGGATGTCGAGGGCTTCCGCGCGGTAGTCCTTGGACGGCGCTCCTGTTCCCTCCGCGATCTGTTCGGCGATGGGTTCCTCTGCGGCGGCTTTGGCCCGACGCTCCTCCTGGAAAATTCGTACCCATTTCAGAAAAATCTCGCGCGCCTGCTCAGGCGACAGATGTGTATTTCGGCCGCTTTCAGTGAGACTCCAGATCCCTCGTTTCGAGGAGTCGAGTAACCCTTCGCGAACAAGATAGAAGCGCGCCCATGCAACCTGGTTTCGGTACCGAGGCTCACCCGATGCCAATAGCTCATTCTGAACGTCGTCCGAGAGTTTCAAGTCGCTTGCGATCTGCTCGAAGACCTCGTCAGGGGTACCAGAGCCGCCTAGCTTGCGTAGTGCATCGAGTACTGGGCCGAAGTACTTTACGAACTGAGCGCCTTCGTCATTCTTTCGACGCTTGATAACAGGGGCTGCATCACTGACGGAATCCTTGATGTGAATCTTTTCGCGCATGATCTGAAATTGCCACAGCCTCGATGCAGTTTCAACGTTCGGCGCCAACCGATGGAAAGTTCCTCAACCCGATCCGGCGCAATCAATACCCCAGCGCCATCCCATCTTTCCTCGGCTCAGACCCGCCAACCAGACAGCCGCGGGCGCGATCGATCCAGATCGCCTGCCCACCACCATGCGGGCGTTCGATCAGCTCCGGGTCATGACCCATCCGCGCCAGCCGAGCCACCACATCCACGGGGATACCCCGTTCGACCTGCAGCCGGCCGTTGAATGGGAACAGCCGTGGCAGGTCGATCGCCTCCTGGATGTCCAGGCCGTATTCTAGCATGTTGGTCAGGAACAACGACTGCCCCATCGGCTGGAAATGCCCGCCCATAACGGCGAACGGCATCACCGCCTGCCCGTCCTTCATCAGCATTCCCGGAATGATCGTGTGCATGGGCCGCTTGTGGGGCGCGATGCAGTTGGGATGACCCCGCTCCAGCCGGAAGCCGCAGCCTCGGTTGTGCAGCATCACGCCGCACCGTTCCGCCAAGATGCCGGAGCCAAACGCCTCATAAAGCGAATTGATGAAGCTGCACGCATTGCCGTCGGCATCGACAACGGACAGACACACCGTGTCCTTGTGCGGAGGCACCACCGTCTCGCCGGCCGCCGGCAGCACCGCCATCGCCCGCTCGTCATCGATCAGTCCCGCCAGCGCGGCCAGGTACTCCCGGCTCAGCAGCTTGCCCACCGGCACCTCGGCCTGCGCTGGATCGGCGAGGAATGCCTCCCGGTCGCGGTAGACCAGGCGGGCCGCCTCGCTATGCCGGTGCAGACGAAGCGCACCGAGCGGCCCATCAGGCGCCGACGGCAACGCGCCCAGGATACCGAGCAGCATCAGCAGCAGCAGTCCCTGCCCGTTGGGCGGACACTGCACCACGTCGCAGCCGCGCCAGCGCAGCGAGATCGGCGCGACGAACTCGGCCGCATCGCGCCCGGCGGCGAAGTCCTCCATGGTGTGCAGACCGCCGCGGGCGCGCAGCGTGGCGACCATGTCGGCGGCGATCGGGCCTTCGTAGAACGAAGCGGCCCCGCCACGGGCAATGGCGCGCAAGGTCTCCGCCAGCGCCGGCTGGACGAAGCGGTCGCCTGGCGCGGGCGCCACGCCTCCCCCCAGAAACGACACAGCGCCGGTCGCGCGCAGCTTGGGTTCGGCATGCTGCCAGTCCCACGCCACCCGGTCGTGCACCGGCCAGCCCTCGGCGGCGAAGCGGATGGCGGGCTGCAGAAGTTCGTCCAGCCCCTTGCGGCCATGCGCCGCCAGCAGCGTCTCCCACGCACCCACCGCGCCGGGAATCGTCACCGCATGCGCCGAGGTGGGCTCCAGCGCCGCGATCCCGTTCGCCTCATACCAGTCGATCGTCGCCCCGGCAGGCGCGCGGCCGGAGCCGTTCAATGCGACCACCTGTCCCGTGCCGGCGGGCGCATACAGGCAGAAGCAATCGCCGCCGATGCCGGTGGATTGCGGCTCGATCACGCACAGCGCAGCACAGGCCGCCACCGCGGCATCCAGCGCGTTGCCGCCGGCCCGCAGTACGTCCAGCGCGACCAGCGTGGCAGCTGGCATTGAGGTCGCGGCCATGCCGTGGGTGGCGTAGACCGGGCTGCGTCCGGGCAAATGGAAGTCGCGCATCCTGCCTCCAGTGGTCACCACCGCCTGGTCGCGTAGTATGGGTGGCGGACGGACCACTGACCACCGAGGGACGGATGCCAGACACGATCAGCTACCCCGACTTCGAAAAAGTCGACATCCGGGTCGGCACCATCATCGACGCCCAGCCATTCCCCGAGGCGCGCAGCCCGGCGCTGAAACTGACGATCGATTTCGGGGCGGAGGTCGGGGTGAAGCGGTCGTCGGCGCAGATCACCGTGCACTACCGGCCGGACCAGCTCATAGGCCGGCAGGTCTGCGCGGTGGTCAATTTTCCGCCGCGCCAGATCGGTCCCTTCATCAGCGAGGTGCTGACGCTCGGCCTGCCGGACGAGGATGGCGCGGTCGTGCTGGTCCGCCCCGACTTCAAGGTACCGAATGGCGGGAGGCTGTTCTAGGCCGATGGCCGCGCACTACTACACCGTTACCTGGGACCAGCTTCACCGCGACGCCCGCGCGCTCGCCTGGCGGCTGATGGACAAGGCGCCGTTCGCCGGAATCGTCGCGATCACGCGCGGCGGACTGATCCCCGCTGCGATCGTCGCGCGCGAGCTGGAATGCCGGCTGGTCGATAGCGTCTCGGTGCTCAGCTACGACGAGGAGACGCGCGGCACCCCGGTGGTCATCAAGCCGCCCAGCGCCGCCGGGGACGGCACCGGTTTCCTGATCGTTGATGACCTGGTGGATACCGGCGCCACCGCCCGGGTGGTTCGCGCCATGCTGCCAAAGGCACATTTTGCCTGCATCTATGCCAAGCCTGCTGCCCGCGACGAGGTGGACACTTTCGTTACGGAAGTGTCGCAGGATACCTGGATCTTGTTTCCCTGGGATACCGAGCAGCGGTTTGTCGCCCCGCTCATCAAGGGAGGCGGCCGCTGATCTCCGGGGATCTCGGGGTCAGGACGCTTGCGGTCGGATCGCAGCATGAACTCGACTGCGGCTTGCGTAACGAAGCGTTTTGGGCTGGAATGGAGCGATGCGTCCAGGGCATAACCCGCGCTGGTGACGCGGCGCGCTCGATGGTCATAGCTCCAAAGGGTGTGTGCACTTAAGACCGGAAGCCGTAATGTAATGCACCTGGTATGTGAGACGCTGGATGATGCACTTCGTGACCTTTATCCGAGACTATTGGAGCATACCGAGATTATTGTCACTTCTCGTGGAGATACGAGAGAATCTCTTGGTGTCCTAATTGAAATTGAGAAGCCACGGGCGCGACTTAGCCGAACGGAAACGCGCTGCAAACCGTTCAGTTGTCTCGGCGAGCTGCTCTGGTATCTTACGCGCGACAATAAGCTGGATTTTATAGTTCGCTACATTCGCGATTATGAAAATGAGAGTGAAGATGGAATTACGGTCTATGGCGGTTATGGAGCGCGGCTCTTTGGACAACGCCACGAAAACCAGATTGAAAACGTTATAAGATTGCTTTGTGTTAATCCACTGTCTAGACGTGCCGTAATACAGCTATTCAACGCCGAAGATATTAGTCATCGCTACAAGGAAATACCGTGCACGACTACCATGCAGTTCATAATTAGGCATGGCAGGCTAAATATGCTAACAAACATGAGGTCGAACGATGCTTTTATTGGCCTCCCACACGACATATTTTGCTTCACGATGATACAAGAGATTATTGCTTGCTCCCTTGGCTGCCAGCTTGGAATTTACAAGCATTTCGTCGGTAGCATGCACCTCTACGAAACCTGTCGCGAGGAAGCTGAGCAATATCTCAGTGAGGCAGTGCAGCCGAGGATCGAAATGCCCCCCATGCCCGAGGGCGATCCTTGGTCTCCAATACGAAGGTTACTCGATGCAGAACATCGTATTCGCAGCGGAGAGATGATCGACGCCGGTCGATGGGGTGTAGGAGCATATTGGGCGGACCTGATAAGGCTACTGCAGATTTTCGAGGCGACTGGTGACGAGGAGCGAATCAACGCCCTGAAATCTGAGATGGCCTTCAAACCATACGGTCCCTACATCGACAGTCGGAAGATGATGAAGCCACGCAAACCCCAAACGCCGGCCCAACCGTCACTGAAGCTCTGACCGACAAGGCCGAATCACATGTGGCCAACAAGAATGGAAAAGGCTAGGCAAATTGCGGCCGGCCTCAAGGATTTTGCCGACAATCACCGAAGCCTGCCCGGCGTCGCCACTGACGCGGCCCGAGAGACGCTTGCGATGCAAATGGTCGCGAGCCTCCGGCGTCTTGACTACACTAACATTATCCGCCGTCGGCCGAACCATCCGGACCGCGCTAACCCTCAAAGCACGCTGTTCGATCCAGAGCGCGGCGCTATCTGGTATGCGCGTGCGGGCAGTTTGGACGAAGCCGCGTGGCTCATTTTTCTGGCGACGCACTTCGGCAAGCATCCGTTGACTGGTTGGCAGCGGGTGAAGGATGTCTACTCGGGGCTGGGCGAGGGCATCTGGACCTGGGAACGGGTGAGCCGGAACCCGCCGGCATTCCGAGCATGGCTCCGCGCTAAGCAAGAACTTATCGGAGGAGGATTTGGCAATCACCGAAAATATGAGAGCCTCAATCCGGATTCGGCCGGTGGAACGGCAGAGGTAATCGAGAGCTACGTCGCCTGGATCGGCCCAGGCCGCTCGCATGCCAAGCGGTTCGCGGAGCTCGTGCGTGATGGGGGCAACGATCCGCATAGAATTTTCGACCATTTTTACAACGACATGAGGGTTACGAGGTTTGGTCGGCTCGGCAAGTTCGACTTCCTTGCACTGCTCGGTCGCCTAGATCTCGCGCCTATTAGTCCAGGCTCCGCCTATCTCGACGGGGCGACCGGTCCGTTAAGGGGTGCGCGCCTGCTTTTTGCAGGCGACCCATCGTCTCGACTTAAGGCAGAAACGCTCGAAGATTGGCTGCGGGAGTTGGATGTCCAACTGGGCGTCGGCATGCAAGTCATGGAGGACTCGCTCTGCAATTGGCAGAAGAGTCCGGCGCGATTTGTACACTTCCGCGGCTAGTCGAATGCTGCCGATATTTCGTCCCAAACGAAGCGTCGCTTGAGGAAGTTCAGTTGGTTCCTCCCAATCATGCCTAGGTGTTGCATCTGCCCCACAATGAGGCCGGGCGACACGCCTATAGAAACCGCGAAGCGAACAACGTTCTCGGTCCGAGGACGCAGGCTCATGAACTCTTCGTAGCGATCGAGCGGGATAATCGCGCTGGCGGCGAACGCATTTGCCTCGGTTTCCCTCTCGCTTGGCGAGGTCTCATCTGCATCGACGAATGTCGACGAACGCCCATGCAGAATCAGGTGTCCCATCTCGTGGAACAGGGTAAACCAGACATGGTCATCGGACAGATGTCGGAAGCTCAAGATGACTATCGCCTTCTCGGCCGCGACAAAGCGCGCGGCGCCGCTTGCGCGACATCCTGCCGGTGTACGCACGCATACGACGGCAACACCTGCGGCAGCGCAGACATTGCGCAACCGCGGCACCACATAAGTGAGCGATTTTGCCTTCGTCAGGCGCCGAAGATCAAGAATCGCGCTCCGCAGCAGATCGGGATTCCAAGGCGCGCACTGGACTAGCGCCGCTTGGATCTCGCCTTGACGGAGCCAAGCCGATAACGGGCCGATCTTGGACTCGAAACTCGGTGACGTCCTAAATGCGACGTCGCCGGCAAAATTGGTGTATCGCTCTTCCCACTCGTCTGGGCCGGTTACTCCGAAGTACGCTAGGCATGACTTCACCCCATCTAAGCCGCGCGTCGGTTTGTCAGTCCAGCCATAAAGGGCTATATCTTTGAAAGGAATCTTCTTGAGCCACGCCTGCCCCTTATCCCTTGGCACAGCAACCGCGGCGCGAGCCAGTGCTTCCTCATAGGCCGATTGCCTTTTGTGCCAGAAGCAAGTCGTTCCGCCGACAACGTCCGCTAGTCGAAATGCCAAGTCTTCGCTGATGAGAAGGCTGCCGGCGAGCAGGCCACGAACGGTTGATACGTCGCACGAGAGCTTTTCCGCCAGGACGTTGGCCGTCAGCTCGCGGCTGGACATGATAGCCGCGAGCGTGTCGCCCGGCTTCGAAAACCAGTCCGGCCGGAACGAATCATCACTCATGGGCTTCCTCTATTGCGACGATTCGCACTCTAGTAACTTTAGCCCAATCTGTCGCACCATCCGTCGTGAACGGCGTCTTCCGATGACCGGAGTGGAACACGAGTTCGTGGCCAGACTGGAGCCTAAGCGATTGCTCGTGCTCGGATCGGTCGGTAATCTTATCCGGAAACAGGGACGCAAGTTCGGTGACAGTCTGCAAAGCGTCGATATCGGCCAGACGCTGCTCTAGCTCCAGCGCTGCTGACATCCCAAGAGCGGCTGCCGCCACTCCGCGCCTCTCGCAAACGTCCCTGAGCTGGGTCGTGCCGAACGAGAGTTCCAACCTTCGACTCCCCGCTGTCAGCCCGCATCCGCAGACCATCGTTGCGTGTTATCCACTCAGGCAGCCAGGAGACGCCCGCGGTTGGGCCTTCCGCTCGTTACGAACTGTCTGCGGATTTCCGCTCTTTATCAAGCATATACTCAATTCCAAGCCCAATGCCGACGGCATCTATCGCGCCCCGGCTGGGTTGGTTAATAACGGAGGCATGGAAAAAAACAGCGAACCCCGGAACGCGGCAGGCCAGGTTCAAGGCCAGCGCATTTTGCAGCGCAAGCCGAAAACCGGCCAAGCGGCGCTAATAGCTGCAAGTTCCATGAATCCGCTGTTTCGGCTCAAGTGGTGATGCACGCCGAATAATGGTCAACCCCCGCCGCGGAACCGAACAACCTCCCCATGCCGGCTTTCCGCCGCCAAGCAAAGCGCCGCGAGCGACGGCGCCACATCCGCGGGGGTTGGCAGCGTGGCCTGATCCTCCCCCGGCATCGCCTCGATGCGCAGGCGAGTCGCCACCGGGCCGGGATCGAACAGATTGACGCGCAGCCGCGTCGTCCGGAGTTCATCGGCCCAGGTCAGCACCAGATGCTCCATGCCCGCCTTGGTTGCCCCATACGCGCCCCAATACGCCCGAGGCTCCCGCGCCCGCGCGTCGGTAACGAACACCGCGCGCCCGGTCTCCGCCAGGCGCAGCAGCGGGTCGCAGGTGCGGATCAGCCGCCATGTCGCCGCCAGGTTCACCGCCACGACAGAGGCCCAGTCCTTCGGCACGATATGCCCGACCGGCGTCAACCGCCCCAGCGCGCCGGCCGCATGCACCAGCACGTCCAGCCGGCCGAACCGCTGCAACAAGCTGGGGCCGATCGCATCAAGCTGCTCGCCCTCGGCCAGATCCAGCGGCAGCAGGCTGGCGGTGCCCCCCGCCGTCCGGATCGCGTCGTCCGTGTCCTCCAGCCCGCCTTGCGTGCGGGCGGTGATCACCACATGCGCGCCCAGCCGCGCCAGCTCGATGGCCGCGGCTGCGCCAATGCCTCGGCTGGCGCCGGTCACCAGCGCCACGCGCCCTTCCAGCACTTTCGTCATTCAGCGGCTTTCCGTCAGCAGACTCAGTTGCCGGTCCGCGTTATCCGCCATATCCGGCAGCGGAATCGGGTAATCGCCCGTAAAGCACGCGTCGCAGAAATGCGGCCGGGCCGGATCGCGATCCGGATGGCCCAGCGCCCGGTACAACCCGTCGATCGACACGAACGCCAGGCTGTCGGCGCCGATCAGCCCCGCCATTTCATCGATGCTGTTGCGCGCCGCCAGCAGCTTGCCGCGCTCCGGCGTATCGATCCCGTAGAAGCAGGAATGCGTGGTCGGCGGCGAGGAAATCCGCATATGCACCTCGCTGGCGCCAGCCTGCCGGACCATTTCCACAATCTTGCGGCTGGTGGTGCCGCGCACGATCGAATCGTCCACCAGGATCACGCGCTTGCCCTCCAGCGCCGGCCGGTTGGCCGAGTGCTTCAGCTTCACGCCGAGATGCCGGATGTGGTCGGTCGGCTCGATGAAGGTTCGGCCGACATAATGGTTGCGGATGATTCCCAGCTCGAACGGAATACCGCTCTCCCGGCTGTAGCCCATCGCGGCGGGAACCCCGGAATCGGGCACCGGCACAACCACGTCGGCTTCCACGGCGCTCTCGCGCGCCAGTTCCGCGCCGATGCGCTTGCGCGCGGCATAGACCGGCGTGCCCTCCACCACGGAATCGGGACGCGCGAAGTAGATGTATTCGAACACGCAGAACCGCTCGCGCACGCGGCCGAATGGTTTGATGCTGTGCACGCCCTGGTCGTTGATCACCACGATCTCGCCGGGCTCCACGTCGCGCACGAAGTCAGCGCCGACGATATCCAGCGCGCAGGTCTCCGACGCCAGCACCCAGCCGCCGCCATCCGTCCCCTTGGCGATTTTTCCACTCGTTGAACCGGCAATCCGCCCGAGGATCAGCGGCCGCACACCAAGCGGATCGCGCGCGCCCATCAGCGCCTCGTTGGACAGCGCCACCAACGAGTATGCGCCCACCACCTGCTTCAGCGCGTCGATCAGCCGGTCCACCACGGTGGAATAAAGGCTGATCGCGATCAGGTGGATAAAGACTTCCGAATCGGTCGTAGACTGGAACAGGCACCCACGCCGCACCAGCGCACGGTGCAGAATATGAGCGTTGGTCAGATTGCCGTTGTGCGCCACAGCAAGCCCGCCGAACTCGAAATCGGCATACAGCGGCTGGACGTTGCGGATGATGGTGTCGCCGGTCGTGGCATAGCGGTTGTGGCCGATGGCAGTCGTTCCGGGCAGCGAGGCAATCACCCTGGCATCGCTGAAATTGTCGCCGACCAGGCCCATGCCCTTGTGGGAGTGGAAGCGCGCGCCGTCGAAGCTGACGATGCCGGTCGCCTCCTGCCCGCGATGCTGCAGCGCATGCATGCCGAGGGCGGTGACCGCGGCGGCGTCGGGCACATTCCAAACCCCGAACACGCCGCATTCTTCATGCAGCTTGTCGTCCTCCGAACCGGCGGCGGCAAAACCCATAATAAGGCTCTCCTACTCCCGGCCAGGCGGCTTGCCGGTCGCGCGACCCACGGGGGTGGGCCGTAGCAAGGCATCTTCCGTGGGTTCGCGGCTCTGCGGCGGCGGTTCGATTTTGGGACGATAGATCTCGGGCAACTGCTTGATTGCCCAGACCGCCCCATCATACGCGATCGGCAGTGTCCGCGCCTCCAAAACCGGCGCCGGCCAGCGTCCCACCGGCAACACCCACTGGCCTACTATATAAGCGACCACCACCAGCGCCGCACCCCGCGCGAGTCCGAATACCAGCCCAAGGCTGCGATCGACGCCGCCAAGGGCCGAGGCACGCACCGCCCGGCTGATGTAATGCGAGACAACCAGCAGAATAATCAGGCTGCCAAGGAAAAGGCCCGCCGCGCCCGCGATGTCGATCCATTCGGCCGGAAGGCGGGATGTCAGGAAAGGCCGCACCCTGGGCAGGCCCCAGACTGCGATCGCGGCGGCCCCGGCCCAGGCGCCGACCCCAAGCACCTCCCGCACCAGGCCGCGCATGAACGCCAGCAGCGCCGAGACGGCCAGCACGCCGAGAACGGCCAGATCCAACCAAGTCATCGACCTGGGTTATCCGACCGCATCAACGATTCCAAGCACGATCATGCATCAATCGCCGACTGAGGCGCGAACCGGGCAACTAGGTCGGCGATGTGGCCGATTTCCTCCAGCCTCAGCCCGTCCGGCGCCGCCATCGCACGATTGCCACGCGCCACCCGGCGCGGCAGCGCAGCGGAGTCGAAACCGAGCTTCGCCGCCTCCTTCAGCCGCGCCTCGGCCTGCGCCACCTGACGCACCTCGCCCGATAGCCCGACCTCGCCGAAATAGACCATACCGGCGCTGGTCGGCTGTTCGAACGCGGCCGAGGCGATGGCGGCGGCCACGGCAAGATCGGCGGCCGGCTCGGTGACACGCAGGCCGCCGGCGACGTTGAGATAGACATCGGTCGCGTTCAGCCGCAGCCCCGCCCGCGTCTCCAGCACCGCCAGCAGCATGGCGAGCCGCCCGCCATCCCACCCGATCACGGAGCGGCGCGGCGAGCCGCCGGGGTTGGGCGCAAGCAGCGCCTGGATTTCCACCAGCACCGGCCGCGAGCCCTCGAGCCCGGCGAACACCGCGCTGCCGGCGATGTTGCCGCGCCGCTCCGCCAGGAACAGGGCGGAGGGATTGGCGACCTCGGCCAGCCCGCGGTCGGTCATCTCGAACACGCCGATCTCGTCGGTGGCGCCGTAGCGGTTCTTCACCGCACGCAGGATGCGGAACTGGTGCCCGCGATCGCCTTCGAAATACAGCACCGCGTCCACCATGTGCTCCAGCACCCGCGGCCCCGCGAGCGCGCCGTCCTTGGTGACATGGCCGACCAGCGCGAGGGCAAACCCCTCCCCTTTCGCCTGCCGGATCAGCTCGAAGCTGCAGGCGCGGACCTGGGAAACGGTGCCGGGGGCGCTGTCGATCGCGTCGAGCCACATGGTCTGGATCGAGTCGATCACCACCAGGCCGGCATCCTTGGCCTGTGACAGGCTGGCGGTGACATCGCGCAGGTTGACGGCCGCAGCCAGTTCAAGCGGCGCCTGCTCGACGCCCAGCCGGCGGGCGCGCAGCCGCACCTGCTCGACCGATTCCTCGCCCGAAACATACAGGACCCGTCGTCCGGCGGTGGCCAGCCGCGCGGCGGCCTGCAGCAGCAGCGTCGATTTGCCGATTCCCGGGTCGCCGCCGACGAGCACCACCGAGGCCGGCACCAGCCCGCCGCCCAACACCCGGTCCAGTTCGGCGATCCCGGTCGCGGTGCGAGGCGCCGGCTCGGCATCGCCGGCCAGGCCGACAAACGCGATCCGGCGTCCCGCGGACGCCTTGCCGGCGGGACCGGGACGCGCTGCGACCGCTTCCTCGACGATGCTGTTCCACGCATCGCAAGTCTCGCACCGACCCGCCCATTTGGGGGAGACGGCACCGCAGTCCTGGCAGACGAAGCGCGTGGCAGCTTTGACCAAGCGTCAGTCTGCGTTGGCTGTCAGCATCGCCTCGCCGGCGGCGCCATCCGCCACGGTACTGACCAGCAACAGCCAACTCCGCTTGGGCGTGCTTGCGGCGTACTCGCGGTGATGCAGCACGCGCTCTTTGGGATCGTCGCCATCGCGGCTGAGGCTGAACGCGATCTGCGCCTGCCGGAGATCCTGCTCCAGCGTGTTGATCACGGCGGCGCTGCTCGCCCGCTCCGCCACGACCGAACAGGAGCCGCCATCCTCGGAGATCAGCACCAGCTTGCCCATCTTGTTGGTGGCGTCGAACACAACGCCGGGCAGCCCATACAGGAACGCCTGCTGCGCGCTGCCGGGCAGCTCCTGCAGCCCGGTCTTCTTGGCCCAATCGCGCAGCCCATTGCTGTTGCCGGCGAACTGCAGGCAGCTTTGCACGAACAGGCCGGCCAGTTGACCCGCGACCGACGGGCCGTCATCCGCCTTCGCCGGGCCTGCCAGCGTCGCGACCACTAATATGAGCGCGTAGAGACTGCGTCGAATCATGCCGGCCCCTTAACGGCGCTGTAATCTATGCGGGACCGTAATCCAATGTGAGGCCGATGGCTACCGCCGCAGTTCCATCTGGATAGGACCTTCGCGCCGGCCGTGCGTGAACTGGTCCACGACCGGATTGCCGCTGTCCATCACGCGGCCGGCCGGCCCGCTCCAGACAATCCTGCCGTGGTGCAGCATGGCAACCGTGTCGCCGATCCGCTGCGCGCTGGCCATGTCATGGGTGATGGCCACGGAGGTGCTGCCCAACCGCTTCACGCAGTCCACGATCAGCCCGTCGATGATGGCCCCCATGATCGGATCGAGGCCGGTGGTCGGCTCATCGAAGAACATGATCTCGGGCTGCGCGGCGATCGCCCTTGCCAGTGCCACACGCTTTTGCATGCCGCCCGACAATTCGGCGGGCGTCAGCTCGCCCACACTGGCGGCGAGCCCGACATGGCGGAGGAATTCTTCACCGCGCTTGCGCGCCGCGCGCCGCGAGGCCTTGCGCTGTGCGAGCAGCCCGAAGGCGACATTTTCCCAGACCGGCAGCGAATCGAACAGGGCACCATTCTGAAACAGCATGCCGATACGCGCACGCACCGCCTCCCGCCGTGCGGCGGGTAGTGACAGAACATCCTCGCCGTCGATCACGATCGAGCCGGAATCGGGTTCCATCAGACCGAGAATGCATTTCAGCAGCACCGACTTGCCCGAGCCCGAGCCGCCGATGACCACCGTCGAGGTGCCCGGCATCACGTCCAGATCGACACCGTCCAGCACCACTTTGTTGCCGAAGCCCTTGCGCAGTTCCCGCAGGCGGATCTTTGGAACGGCTCCGTTCATCGCGCGAAGAACGCCTCGGTCAGCACGTAGTCGAAGGCCAGGATCAGGATCGACGCGCTGACCACCGCGGCGGTGGTGGCCGCGCCAACCCCCTGTGCGCCGCCACGGCTGTTGTAGCCCTGATAGCAGCCCATCAGCGTGATCAGGAAGCCGAACACCGCTGCCTTGGCGAGGCCGGAGACGATGTCGTCGGTCTGCAGAAAGTCCAGTGAGCTGCGCAGATAGGTCGCCTGATTGAACCCGAGCTTGAAGGTCGAGACGATGAAACCGCCCATAACGCCGAGGATATCGGCGATCACGACCAGAAGCGGCAACGCGATCGTTCCGGCAAGCAGCCTGGGCGCAACCAGGTATTTCATCGGGTTGGTAGACAGGGTCGAAAGCGCATCAATCTGGTCGGTGACCCGCATGGTGCCGATTTCGGCTGCCATGGCTGCGCCGATCCGCCCGGCCACCATCAGCCCCGCCAGAACCGGTCCCAGCTCCCGGGTGATCGACAGCACCACGACATTGGCGATCGCGCTCTCGGCATTGAACCGGGCAAAGCCGGTATAGGTCTGCAGCGCGAGCACCATGCCGGTGAACACGGCGGTCAGCGCCACCACCGGCAGACTGAAATAGCCGATGTCAACCAAGGCGCGGCCGAACATCCGCCAATAGAACGGCGGGCGGACCAGGTGCGACACGCCGACGGCCGCGAACAGGGCAAGGTTCCCGGTCAGCCGGCAAACCCCGATCGCGGTCCGGCCGATGGCGGCCAGCGGGTCAAGCAGGGAGATCACGCCGGGCGGTAGACGCGGTGGAAGCGGCGGCCGAGAGATGTCAGCACTTCGTAACCGTTCGTGCCGGCCGCCTCCGCCACGGCATCGGGCGGCTGGCAGGGGCCGATGAGCTCCAGCCATGTGCCGGGCACCACGCCTGGGTGGTCGGTCGCGTCGAACGTGGTCAGGTCCATGGAGACACGCCCTACCAGCGGGAGGGGGGTGCCGTCAAAAAACGCCCGCCCCCGGCTCGACAGACTGCGATGCCAGCCATCGGCGTAACCAACGCCCACCGTTGCGATGCGGCTGGGCCGGATTGCGCGCCAGGTGGCATTGTACCCGACGGTCGTGCCGGCCGGAACCGTGCGAACCGCAATGACCCGGGCGGTCAGCCTGACCGGGAGCTGCATCGGGTTCGGATGGCCGGGCGTCGGATTGAGGCCGTAGAGCGCCGCCCCCGGACGCGCGAGATCCGACCCCCAGCCGGGGCCAAGGAAGATGCCTGACGAATTGGCAAGGCTGCGCCGCGCCGGCGGCAGTCCGGCGCAAGCGGCCTCGAATCGGTTGAGCTGCGCTTCGTTCAGCGGATGATCCGGGGCCTCGGACGCGACGAGGTGACTCATCACGTAGTGCAGGTCGATTCCTGCAAGCCGGGTATGGTTCTGCTGCAGGATGGCAAGCTCGCGCGCCTCCAGGCCAAGGCGGGACATTCCGGTATCGACGTGCAGGAGCGCCGGCAGGGCACTGTCCGCGCGACGTCCCGCCGCGGCCCAGGCGTCGATATCGGCAAGCGATCCGAGCACCGGCAGGATGCCGTGCGCGGCGTAGGTCGTCTCGCTGCCGGGGACCGGGCCGTTCAGCACGGCCACCATCGCGTGCGGGACCAGCGTCCGGATTGCCAGCGCCTCGTCCAGGTCGGCGGTGAAAAAGTGGCGGCAGCCCACGGCATAGAGTGCCGCCGACACCTGTTGTGCCCCAACTCCGTAGGCGTCCGCCTTGACCACGCCGGCGACCGCGCCGGACGGGTGGCGGGCGCGCAAGTCGCGCCAGTTGGCGGCGACGGCGTCCAGGTCGATTTCCAGAACGGCGCCCGCGGCCTCAGCCGTCATAGCCGTCATGCGCCTTGTCGAGATCGGCGAACCGGGTGAACTCCGCCTCGAAGAAAAGCTCGATCGTTCCGGTCGGCCCGTGGCGCTGCTTGGCGATGATCAGATCGGCTTTGTTGTGAGCCTTGGCCATGTTCTGCTGCCAGGTGTCCATCGCCGCCTGGAATTTGTCGCCATTCTCGAACGCGATCTCCTTCGGGATCTTCTGTTCCAAATAGTACGCGTCCCGATAGATGAACATGACCGAGTCGGCGTCCTGCTCGATGGTGCCCGACTCGCGCAGATCCGAGAGCTGGGGCCGCTTGTCCTCGCGGCTCTCCACCGCGCGCGAGAGCTGCGACAGCGCGATCACCGGCACCGCCAGCTCCTTGGCGATGGCCTTCAGTCCCTGGGTGATCTGGCTGATCTCCAGCACCCGGCTTTCCGGACGCGTGCCAGCGGCGGGGCGCATGAGCTGCAGATAGTCCACCACCACCAGCGCCAGACCCTTGGTGCGCTTCAACCGCCGGCAGCGGGTGCGCATCGCCGACATGGTGATTGCCGGCGTGTCGTCGATCTGGATCGGCAGGCCGGCCAGGTCACGCGAGACCTGCACGAACTTGTCGAAGTCGCGCTGGCCGATGTCGCCGCGGCGGATGCGGTCGCCGGAGATTTGCGCCTCCTCGGACAGCAGGCGGGTGGCAAGCTGTTCCGCGCTCATTTCCAGCGAGAACACCGCGACGCAGGCTTTCGGCGTACCGGCCGGGTCGGTCGCGCGCGCCTCGGCGAGCAGGGCCTTGGCGGCACCGAACGCGACCTTCGTGGCCAGCGCCGTCTTCCCCATGCCCGGGCGCCCGGCCATGATCATCAGGTCGGACGGGTGCAACCCGCCCATCTTGGCATCCAGGTCGCGCAGGCCGGTGCTCAGTCCGGAGACGTGTCCGGGCCGTTTGAACGCGCGCTCGGCGCCCTGGATCGCCGTCGTCAGGGCGCGCTCGAAGCTCATGAAGCCGCCGCCGCTGGCGCCCTCGGTGCCGAGCGTGAACAGTGCGTGCTCCGCCGCCTCGATCTGCTTTGCGCCGTCCAGCTCGGCATCGGCGCCGAACGCGTTGTTCACCACCGTTTCGCCGAGGTCGATGAGCTGGCGGCGGAGCCAGGAATCGTAGACCGCCCGGCCATATTCGCCGGCATTGATGATGCCGACCATGGCGGTAAGAAGCTGGGCGAGATAGGCGGTGCCGCCGACTTCCTCCAGCACGCCGGAGTGCTCGAACTCGGCCTTCAGCATCACCGCATCGGCGAGCTGCCCGGCCTCGATGCGGCGCACGATCGCCTGGTAGATGCGGCCGTGGATGGGGTCGGCGAAATGGTCCGGCGTGAGGAACTCGGAAACGCGCTCGTAGGCTTTGTTATTCGCGAGCAACGCGCCGAGCAGGGCCTGTTCGGCCTGCAGGTTGGATGGGGGCAGCCGCTGCGACAGCCCGAGGAGCGGCGAATCGATGGTATTCACGGTCGGGCAACAATAGCCGCCCGCTCCCCGTTGCGCATCATGTCATGACGCTGTGAATTGCGGGGATGTCGGGGGCAAGTGAGCAAGGGTTCCAGGCCGCGTCCTTAATGTCACAGCCTTGAATGGCCACTTGCTGCCGGCACGCATTGGCTTTGGCGGCGCAATAATCCTGGTTTCTTGATTCCGAGGCCTGGGCAGTTCGCCTTCTCAGCGGTTTCGGAGCGCGCGGCCCATCACGCGATGGCACGTGGTAAGTCCGGTCGGCAGTTGACGCGCTTCCGACCATCCCTCGGCGTAAGGAAAAACGTCCCTTGCCGCAGTTGCGCAAGCGGCCAGGAAGGAGTTGCCCAAAGATGGCGCGTGCCGGCTTGCCCGCTCGCGCCATCTCTCGGCAGATGCGTCAGAGGTTTACACCGTGCGTGGTGTCACGCGGGCTCCTCCGGGCCGGCTCCTGCCTCGAACAGGGCACCGGCATCGACCGGCGCTTCCGGTTCCTCGGCCTGGTTGCCGACGCGCTCGCCACGCGCCTGCTTTTCGGCTTCTTCGGGGCTGCGGGCGACGTTCACCGTAACCGCAATCGACACTTCCGGATGCAGCACGACCCGGACCCTGGTCAGGCCGAGCGACTTGATCGGATGCTCCAGCACGACCTGCGACCGGTTAACGGTCAGGCCGCCTTCGGTGCAGCCATCGGAAATATCGCGCGCCGACACGGAGCCATACAGCCCGCCCGATTCACCAGCCTGACGGATTACCACCACCGACAACCCGGCGACGCGCTCGGCGACCCGTTCGGCCTCCTCGCGACGCTTGATGTTTTGCGCCTCAAGCTGGGCGCGCTGCTTCTCGAACTGCGCCAGGTTGTCCTTCGACGCGCGCAGCGCCTTCTTTTGCGGCAACAGGTAGTTGCGGGCGAAGCCGGGCTTCACCTTCACGAGATCGCCCATCTGTCCCAGCTTTTCGACACGCTGGAGCAGGATCACTTCCACGGCGGCCATGACGGCGATGCTCCTCAGGCCACGATATAGGGCAGCAGCGCCAGGAACCGGGCGCGCTTGATCGCCACGGCCAGCTCGCGCTGCTTCTTGGCGGAGACGGCGGTGATGCGGCTCGGCACGATCTTGCCGCGCTCCGACAGGAAGCGGGACAGCAGCCGAACGTCCTTGTAGTCGATCTTCGGCGCGTTGGGGCCGGAGAACGGGCAGGACTTGCGGCGGCGGTAGAACGGCCGGCGAGCGCCGACGGCTGAGCGGCGGGCGGCTGGATTGACGTCGGTGGTGTCGGACATGGCGCGCTACTCCTCAACGCCAGGGCGGAATTCGTCGCGCGGGAACTCGCCGTCGCGTGCCCGAAATTCCTCCCGCTCGTCATAGCCGCGGCGACGCCCGCTCTCGAAGCGGCCGGCGGGCTTGGGTCCGCGGAAGGTGCGTTCGCGGTCGTCGGAGCGGCGGGACAGAATGGCCGACGGAACTTCGTCGATCGTCTCGACCCGCACCGTCATGAAGCGCAGCATGTCTTCGTTCAGCCGAAGCTGGCGCTCCATCTCGGTGATGAAAGCCGGCTTGGCATCGAGGCCGAGCAGCAGGTAGTGGCCCTTCCGGTTCTTCTTGATCCGGTAGGCCAGGCTGCGCAGGCCCCAGTACTCGCGCTTCTTGACCGCGCCGCCCTCGGCCTCAAGCTGCCCGGCGATGCCGTCGGCGATGCCCTCGACCTGCTGCTGCGTGACGTCGTTGCGTGCAATCAGCACGCATTCGTAGAGCGGCATCCTGTTGCTCCCCCTCTGGCTTATCGCCCCGACGCGATCCTGAAGGGTCAGGACTGGTCACGTTCCACCATGGAACGCCGGGCATAGCCGAGGCAGGTGCCACCACCCCGGCAGGGAAGCCGGGGCGTAGAGCATGGTTCGCGTTGCGACGCAACCGACACCTTCTCGGGCCTGTCGCCTGCCGCGAAACGACGGCAAATGGCCGTTTCCTGTGACAGAAGCCTTACCGGCCATTGACATCCGTAAGGTACGAAGGCTACGCCGCCGCGCCACATTGCCGTGAAGAAAGTCCCTTCGATGCCGGTCCACGCCTTCATCTTTCCCGGCCAGGGCAGCCAGGCCGTCGGCATGGGCCGAGACCTCGCCGCCGCGTTTCCCGCCGCCCGCGAGCTGTTCCAGGAGGTGGACGAGACGCTGAAGCAGAGCCTCTCGAAGCTGATGTTCGAGGGACCCGGCGACGAACTCACACTGACCGAGAATGCCCAGCCGGCGCTGATGGCAGTGTCGCTCGCCGTTCTGCGCGTGCTGGAAAGCGAGGGCGGGATTGCCCTTAAGCAGAAGGCGGCCGTCGTCGCGGGCCACTCGCTCGGGGAATACAGCGCATTGGCCGCCGCCGGCGCTTTCACCGTGCCGGAGGCCGCCCGCCTGTTGAAGCTCAGGGGCCAGGCGATGCAGAAGGCGGTGCCGGCCGGCGAGGGCGCGATGGCTGCACTGCTCGGCGTCGAGATGCAGCAGGCGGAGGCGATCTGTGCCGAGGCTGCTCCGGTGCCCGAAAGCGAGACCAACGAAATCCAGGTGATCGAGACGGCCAACGACAACGGCGGCGGGCAGATCGTGGTCTCCGGCCACCGTCAGGCCGTCGAGCGCGCGGTGGAGATCGCCAAGGCGAAGGGGGTGCGCCGCGCCATGCTCCTGCCGGTCTCGGCGCCGTTCCACTGCGCCCTGATGGCGCCGGCCGCCGACGCCATGGCGGAAGCCTTCGAGACGGCCCCGCCGCGCCCGCCGGTGGTGCCGCTGGTGGCCAACGTCACGGCAGCCAAGGTGACCGATCCCGCCCAGATCCGCGATTTGCTGGTGCGCCAGGTGACCGCCACGGTGCGCTGGCGCGAGAGCGTTCAGGCGATGGCCGCGCTCGGCGTCGATAGCTTCGTCGAGCTGGGCGCCGGCAAAGTGCTGTCCGGCCTGGTCCGGCGCATCGCTTCAGATGCTGCCGCGATGTCGGCGGGCACGCCGGCCGAGATCGAATCGCTGCTCAAGGGTCTGTAGGAGGCGCGCATGTTCCGGCTCGACGGCAAGCCCGCCCTGGTCACCGGCGCATCCGGTGGAATCGGCGCCGCCATCGCGCGGGCGCTGCACGCCCAGGGCGCTGTCGTTGTGCTGTCCGGCACCCGTCGCGACGCGCTGGACGCACTGGCTGCCGAGCTCGGCGAGCGTGCCCATGTCTGCCCGGCTGATCTGCGCGATCCGCTGGCGGCCGATGCCCTGGTCGCCGCGGCCGAGGCGGCGGCCGGTCCGCTGCATGTCCTGGTGAACAATGCCGGGCTGACGCGCGACATGCTGGCGCTGCGCATGAAGGACGAAGACTGGCAGGCGGTGCTGGATGTCGATCTGACCGCGCCGTTTCGGCTGGCGCGCGGGGCGCTGCGCGGCATGCTGCGCCGGCGGGCCGGCCGCATCATCGGCATCGCCAGCGTCGTTGGCGCAACCGGCAATGCCGGCCAGGCCAATTACGCCGCGGCGAAGGCGGGGCTGGTCGGCATGACCAAGGCGCTGGCCCAGGAAGTGGCTTCGCGCGGCGTCACGTTGAACATCGTCGCCCCGGGCTTCATCGAAACCGCCATGACCGACGCGATCGGCGCCGCGCAGCGGGCCAAGCTGACCGAAGCCATACCGCTCGGCAAGCTCGGCCAGCCGGCTGACGTCGCCGCCGCAGTCGTCTATCTCGCCTCGGACGAGGCCGCCTGGGTGACCGGCGCAACGCTCCACGTGAATGGCGGGATGGCAATGATCTAGCGCTCGAAGCCAGTCGTTAGTCCCAGCAGAAGCGGCGGCGCCAATGCATAGCGTCAGCGGCCTTTCTCGGGTCTGGAAAGCATGCTAAGCGGCCGAATGCTTCGTCCGATACGGGTGCAGCGGCACCGGTCGGGTTTGACCCGGACGGACGACAACCCCCGGACGGTTTGATTTATTCCTGCCAAAGGCAGCTCGCCCCGGCAGGACCCTTTTTGCAGGAGTTGCAGTGCCAATGAGCGAAATCGCCGATAAGGTGAAGAAGATTGTGGTGGAGCACCTGGGCGTCGAAGAGTCCAAGGTCACACCCGAAGCCTCCTTCATCGACGACCTGGGCGCTGACAGCCTGGATACCGTGGAATTGGTGATGGCCTTCGAGGAGGCGTTCAGCGTCGAAATCCCCGAGGATGCGGCTGAAAAGATCAGCACGGTGAAGGACGCGATCGAATACATCGAGAAGCAGAAGGCCGCCTGAGCCGGGCGATCAACTTGGCTGCCTCGCAGCCGTCAGGCGGGCAATGAGCGGAGGAACGCAGCAGATGCGTCGCGTTGTGGTGACGGGCATGGGCATCGCCTGTCCCCTGGGTATCGGCGTTGAGCATGTCTGGCGCCGCCTCATAAACGGTGAATCGGGCATCACCGTCATCCAGGCATTCGACACCAAGGACGTGTCCTGCAAGGTTGCCGGTCAGCTCCCGCAGGGCAGCAAAGTCGAAAACAAGCTCGACCTGGCCGAGTGGATCCCGGTGAAAGACCAGAAGAAGATGGACCGTTTCATCCATCTGGCGATGGTCGCGGGAACCGAGGCGGTGGAGGACTCCGGCTGGAAACCCGAGAGCGAAGCGGACCAGAACGCCACCGGCGTGATGATCGGCTCCGGTATCGGGGGTCTGCAGACCATCTTCGAGGCGTCGGCGCAGGTGCTGCAAGGCAAGGCCCGCCGGCTGTCCCCGTTCTTCATCCCGTCGGCGCTCATCAACCTCAGCTCGGGCCAGCTCTCGATCAAGTACGGGTTCAAGGGGCCAAACCATTCCGTGGTGACGGCCTGCGCCACCGGCGTGCACGCCATCGGTGACGCGGCACGACTCATCATGTGGGGCGACGCCGACGTGATGGTGGCGGGCGGTGCCGAGGCTCCGGTGTGCGAGCTTGGCGTCGCCGGGTTCTGCGCCTCCCGCGCGCTGTCCACCGGTTTCAATGATCGGCCGGAAGCCGCCTCCCGCCCCTGGGACAAGGATCGCGACGGGTTCGTGATGGGCGAGGGTGCCGGCGTGGTGGTGCTGGAAGAATACGAGCACGCAAAACGACGCGGTGCGAAGATCTACGCCGAGATCGGCGGCTACGGCATGTCGGGCGACGCCTACCACATCACGGCACCAGCCGAAGGCCACAATGGCGCCTATCGGGCCATGCAGGCGGCACTCCGCAATGGCCGCATAACGCCGGCGGACATCCAATACGTCAACGCACATGGCACATCGACTCCGCTCGGGGATGATCTGGAGCTGGAGGCGGTGGAGCGCCTGTTCGGTGACCAGGCCAAGGGCATCGCGATGTCCTCTACCAAGTCAGCGGTCGGGCACCTTCTGGGTGCGGCCGGCGCCGTCGAGGCGATCTTTTCCATCCTTGCCGTGCGGGATGGCGTGGCGCCGCCCACGCTTAATCTGGACGAGCCTAGCCGTAGCAGCTTGATCGACCGCGTAGCGCATACCGCGCAAGAGCGGCGAATCAGGGTGGCGCTGTCCAATAGTTTTGGCTTCGGTGGGACTAACGCGTCTATTTTATTTCGTGAGGTCTGAGACCCTGGGGGCTCTGCCCCCAGACCCCCGCCAGGAGCCCGCGGCCCCTGGACCCGCATCAGTTTCAGAGGCCGGACTTGCCGGGCTGAGTGGCTAGCAGCCTTCCCGTCACCCCCGGCGGCAGCAGGCCGACGATGCGCGAAGCGGCCGCGATCCACCATGGAAAGGCGACGCGACTCCGCCCTCGGGCGATGCCTCGCAAGATGATCCCTGCAGCCCGGTCGGCGTCCATCAGACCGGGCATGCGGAAGCGGTTCGCCGCTGTCATCGCAGTGCGGATATAGCCGGGGCAAACGCTGGTCAGCAGCACCCCCTGCGATCGCGCGCCACGCGCGGTTGCGACAGTCCAGGCATCCACCGCCGCCTTCGAGGCGCTGTAGGACGCTGCTCCGGGAACCGCAACAAAGGCGGCGATCGAGGCCATCACCGCGATCCGGCCGCGGACCCCATCCGGCCCCGGTGCCTGTCGCGCCATGGCAGCCATCGCCGGCAGGACAGTGTTCAGCGCCCCGTCCAGATTGGTGGCGAAAATGGCCCGCGTCTGAGCCGGGCTCTCCGGAGAGCCATCGACGGTCCCCGCAGAGACGCCGGCATTCGCCACCACAAGGTCAAGCCGGCCGGCGCCTTCGATCCAGGCCGCCATTGCCCCGGCGTTGCGCACGTCCAGCACAGCCTCGTGCACCGCCGCGCCGCGTCCACGGCACGCGGCGGCAGCGTCGGCGAGCCGGGCCGAATCGCGGCCGGAGAGATGCAGCGTCACCCCGGCGCCAGCCAACGCAAGGGCAAGCGCACGTCCGATGCCCGATGAGGCGCCGGTGATCAGCACGGACCGAAAGCGTGTCATGACGATACGATAATCCAGGTTCGCAGGAACCGGAGTGGCTGATAGAAGACCGCTCCTATGTCCATCCTTCTTGCTTCCATGACCGGTTTCGCTCGCAGCGAAGGCAGCGCCGCCGGCCTCGCCTGGGTTTGGGAGCTGCGCAGCGTCAACGGGCGCGGGCTGGATCTGCGCTTCCGCCTGCCGCCAGGCTGGGATGCGCTGGAGCCCGGGCTGCGCGAGGCTGCCGGCAAAGTGCTCAAGCGGGGCAACGTCAACGCGTCGCTGACGCTGAAACGCGACGTCGAGGCCCGGCTGTCCCTCGATATGGCCGCGCTGGAGCAGGCACTGGCACTCGCGCTTGAGCTGCAGCGGCGTATTCCCGGCAGCCCGCCGCCGCGCGCGGAGTCCCTGCTTGCGCTGCCTGGCGTCCTGCGGCCAACGGCGACCGATCCGGCGGAGGAGCGGGCGGACGCCGAAACGGCAGTGCGGGACGGGTTTGCCGAGGCGCTTGCCGCACTGGTGGCCGCTCGCCAAGCCGAGGGGGCGCGACTCGGCACGGTGCTTGCCGGGCAGCTTGACGAGATCGCCGCCTTGCGCACGCAGGCCGCTGCCACCGCCGCTGACCAGCCGGCGCAGCTTCGCACCAAGGTGATGGACAATCTGCAGGCGTTGCTGCGCGAGGCGCCGACGCTGCCGGAAGACCGCATTGCCCAGGAAGTTGCTTTGCTCGCCGCCCGTTCCGACGTGCGCGAGGAGCTGGACCGGTTGGCCAGCCACATCGAGGCGGCGGCTTCCCTGCTCGCGGAACCAGCCGCAGTCGGCCGGCGCTTCGACTTCCTGGTACAGGAATTCAATCGCGAAGTGAACACGCTGTGCAGCAAGTCCGCCTCGACCGCGCTGACCGGGATCGGCTTGCGACTGAAGGCCGCGATCGAGCAACTGCGCGAGCAAGTGCAGAACGTCGAATGAACCGTGTTGTTGCGGGACCGGGTGGCGCGGCGATCACGCGGCGCGGCCTGTGCCTTGTGCTGGCCGGCCCGTCCGGCGCCGGCAAGACGGCGATCGCCGACGCGTTGGTCCACAGCGAGACTACCCTGCGCCGCTCGGTCAGCGTCACCACGCGTCCCGCCCGCCCCGGCGAGTCCGACGGCGTTCACTACCATTTCCGCGACAATGCCGCGTTCGATCGCATGACGGCCCGTGGCGAACTGCTGGAATCGGCGCGCGTCCTCGGGCGGCATTGGTACGGCACCCCGCGCGCGCCCGTTCAGGCCGCGCTCGCGGCCGGCGACGACGTGATCTTCGATATCGACTGGCAGGGCTTCCGCCAGCTCCGCGCCGCGCTGCCCGGCGACACCGTGGGCGTGTTCATTTTGCCCCCTTCCCTTGCGGCGCTGGAGAGCCGGCTGCGCGCCCGCGCAGGCGACGACGAGGCGGAGATCACACGGCGGATGCGGCTTGCGCTGGACGAAATCGGTCATTGGACGGAATTCGACCACGCTCTGGTCAACGACGAGCTTGCGCATTCCGTGCCAGCGGTTCGGGCAATCCTGCATGCGGCGCGCCTGGCGACTGCCCGCCAGCCAGGACTTGCCGCGTTTGTTCACGGTCTGACTGTCTGAGCCTCGTCCGGGCGGCGTGGTCATTGGTCGCCCACCGTGGGGATGCGCGGATCGCATTGGTCTCGCTGCGGCGCAGACAGCCCAAAGCCGGTTCAGCCCCTTCGCCTGAGCCATCCGCCATTGCCGCAAGCCGCACCGCAGCGGCGGATGGCGCTTCGCTTATCCGCCCTACCGCGCATCGATCATCATCCCGGCCGCCGTGCCAACAGGCCGAATCGTTCCCTCACACTGCCGCTGCGGGCGCGGCCGGCGTTCGCGTGGCGCGAACCGGCCGGGTCTCCGGCATCAGCACGAACAGCACAAGCACGGCCAGCCCACCGGCGGCGGCCAGGAAGAGGAACGCCGCCGGCATGCCCGCCCGGTCCGCGATCCAGCCGGCCGCGGTGGTGGAGACCGTCGCGCCGATCCCGGCGGCGAGCCCGACCGAGGTGATCGCCAGGTTCAGGAATCCCGACTTCCGCGTTGCGTCCGCGGCGATCAGCGGCACCATCAGGCCGAACACCGCGGCGCTGATCCCGTCCAGAAGCTGCATCGCCAGCAGCGTGTTGCCGCTGGGCATGGTCGCGAACAGCAGCCCGCGCAGCGGCACGGCGGCGAACCCCGCCAGCAGCAGCGGCCGGCGTCCCCAGCGCTGAGCCGCGCGGCCCAGCCAGGGCGACGCAACGGCCACCACAATCTGCGGTCCGAACAGCGCACCGGAGACGATGTAGCCGGTATGCGGGCTGCACGCTGCGAGCCCCTTGGCGACGAGGTCGCTGGCGACCCGGTCGTTGGCGACCAGCGCGTTCAGCGCCAGCGGCAGCATCGCGGCATTGGCGATCTGGAACAACACCGCCGCTGCCATGAACACGATCAACGCAGGCTCGTGCAGAATGCTCCAAGGTTCGCGGCTGATGGCCCCACGCTCGCGCGGGTGCAGCAGGGCGTGATGGTCCGGTTCGACGCGGTCGGCGTGGCGGATCATGAACAGCGCCGCCAGCGCCGGCAGGGCGAGTGCGGCGCTGGCGAGGAAGATCTCGCGCGGCGAGAAATAGGCGGCGCAACCGCCCAACGCCGCCGCGGTGGCAGCCGCTCCCAGCGAGGCCCAGCGGGCATTCACGCCGAGCCGCTTGCTGTAGTCGTCGTGGCCAGACATCGCGAGCGTCATCGCCGCGATGCCCGGAATGATCGCGGCGCTGGCCAGCGCGTGCAAGACCTCCGAGCTCCAGATCAGGCCTCGTGACGGCTCGGGCGCGAGCATGGCGGTGCTGATGGCGATCCCGGCCAGGCTGGCGGCGACGAGGCCGCGTTTATGGTGCGTGTAATCGATCAGGGCGCCAGCGGGAAGCTGGGAGAGCAACGCGGTTGCAGTGCCGATGCTGAGCGCGAACCCGACCGCGGCCTGGCTCCAGCCGGCGGCCGTCAGATACACCGCGATGAACGGACCGAAGCCGGTCTGCATCGCGGCGGAAAAGAAGTTCAGTCCGTTCAGCCCGTAGCGGCTGAACCCGGATTCCATGGCGCTGGCCTTCTCGCTGTTGCCGGCAGGCTCTGTGTCATGGTGCTGGAAACGCGGCAAGCGTCAGGACAGTTTGCGTCCCGGCATCCGGTGACGGAACGCGAGTGCCTCGGCGACGTGCGGACGCAGCACAATGGGCGCGCCGGCCAGATCGGCGATGCTGCGGGCGACGCGGACGATCCGCGTGTAGCCGCGCGGCGACAGGCGCAGCCGGTCCATCGCCTGTTCCAGGAGAGCTTGCGCGTCGGCGGCAAGGCGCACGTCGCGGCTGTCCGCCTCGGCGTTGCACAGCGGCCCGTTCTCCCCGTAGCGCGCCCGCTGCACCGCGCGGGCCTGCGCCACGCGGCGGGCCACAGCCTCGGTGGGTTCGCCTGGCGGGGCGTGCGCCAATTCCGCGGCGGAGGCGGGCTCGACCTGCACCGTCAGGTCGATGCGGTCCAGCACCGGACCGCTGATCCGGTTCTGATAGTCCTCGCCGCAGCGGGGGGCGCGGCCGCACTCGCGCGAGGCATCCCCGAGATAGCCGCAGCGGCATGGGTTCATCGCCGCGACAAGCTGGAACCGCGCCGGGTAGGTGATATGGGCGGCGGCGCGCGACACCGTGGTGCGGCCGGATTCCATCGGCTGGCGCAGCGATTCCAGCGCCGGCTTGGGGAACTCGGGCAGTTCGTCCAGGAACAGCACGCCGCGATGTGCCAGCGACACCTCGCCCGGCTTGGCCCGCTGGCCGCCGCCGGTCAGCGCTGCCTGGCTCGCCGAGTGGTGCGGCTCGCGGAACGGCGGCCGCATCACCAGCCGCCCGCCTTCCAGCACCCCGGCGACGCTGTGGATCATGCTGACCTCCAGCGCCTCGCGCGGCGCGAGGTCGGGCAGCAGGCCGGGCAGCCGCGCCGCCAGCATCGACTTGCCGGCGCCCGGCGAGCCGACCATCAGCATGTTGTGCCCGCCGGCCGCGGCGATTTCCAGCGCGCGCTTCGCCGTCTCCATGCCCTTGACGTCGGACAGGTCGGGGCCGCGCCCGACCTCGGCGACGCCGGCGGTCTCCGGCGGAGTCAGCACTTGCGTGCCGCGGAAGTGGTTGATCACGGCGAGCAGGTCGGGCGCTGCCAGCACTGCGATACGGCCGGCCCAGGCGGCCTCCCCGCCCTGGCTGGCGGGACAGATCAGGCCGAGCTCCAGAGCCGAGGCGCCGATCGCGGCGGGCAGCACGCCGGACACCTTGTGCAGCGAGCCGTCCAGGGCAAGTTCACCGAGCGCGGCATAGCCGCCGATCTCGTCGCGTGGCAGCACGTCCATCGCCGCCAGCACGCACAGCGCGATCGGCAGGTCGAAATGCGAGCCTTCCTTCTGCAGGTCGGCGGGTGCGAGGTTGATCAGCACGCGCTTGGGCGGCAGGGACAGCCCCATGGCGGCAAGCGCCGCCCGCACCCGGTCGCGCGCCTCCCCCACCGCCTTGTCGGCCAGGCCAACGACCAGGAAAGCCGGCATGCCCCCGGTGATCTGGACCTGCACCTCGACCGGCACCGCCTCGATGCCTGCGAAGGCGAACGTGCGGATGCGGGCAATGGCCGCGGAGCGGGTCAGGGCGTTCACCGGGTGATTCGACCATGAAGTGGTGAACGCGCGGTAACGATCCGCAGCCTCGCCCAGGAACGAATCAACTGGACAGGATTATCGCGATGCCTGCTCGGCAGTCATAGCGACGTCCGATAGGACCGGCGCGGTTCAGAACTTCACGGTCAGCCCGGCGCTGACAGTGTCGTCGTGATCCTGGTACGAGCCGATAATACGGCCCGACGTGGCGTTGGCGGCGTTGTTGATGGGTGCGGGCTGGCAGAAGATGTGCGCGTAGGCGAGTTCCACCCGAACGCGCGGCGTCACGTCGTAGGCCAGTCCGACGCCAAGGATGTAGTGGTCGGTATCGGGGATGCGGGTGGTACGATTGCTGTCGGTAACCGGCGATTGGTCGTAGCTGAACCCGGTCTTCAGAGTCAGTTGATCCAAAAGCTGATAGTTCAAGCCAAAACCGGCAAATATCGTGCTGCGCCAGTTCTCGCTCAGAACCGTCGGTCGGGCGCCGGACGACGGCGTGATGACGATGTCCTTGAGCAGCGACCAATGCGTCCATTCGATCTCGCCCACCAGGGCAAGGCGCGGCGCAATCTGGTGATACAGGGCGAAGCTGACGCTGTCGGGCAGGGTGACATGGGTCTGCGCACCCCCGCTCTGCGCGGCGATCGCATTCGCCAGCGCCGGGTTGAAGCCACCCAGCAAGGGGGGCGGCGTAATGTGCTGCGACCCATCGATGCTGTGCTGAATCCGCGAATGATAGTCGAGGCCGATGCGGGTATTGGCGTTGAATTCATAAAGAATGCCGAGATTATAGCCGATTCCGACATCGCTGCCGTGCACGTCGCCGTTGGCGTCGCCGAACGCGTTCAGCGGACCGAGATTGATCGCCTGCGTCAACCGGGCCTGAAAATAGTCCACCACCGGGCCGCCGCCGATGGAAAGGTGCTCATTGACGCGATAGCCCAGCGCAAGCGTTGCCGCCAAGTCGGTGATCGACGAGACAAGGCTTTGGTATCGACCGACGAAGTCGCTCGGGTTGGCAACGCGTTGCCCGAACGGGGCGGTAACGGCCAGCCCGATCTTCAGGTTCGGGTTGATCCCCAGCACGCCGAAGCCGCCGGCGATGCCGGCGGGCTGTACCAGGTTGCCTCCCTGAGTGCCCGGGGTGGTAATGCCCGGCCCGAAGTAATTGGCGCCGCTGAACTGCGAATAGGGCCCGATGAACGATGCCGTCGCCTCCACCTGGTTGGCATCCAGGCGCGTCATACCAGCCGGATTGGACCACACGGTACCCGCGTCGTACGCCTTCGCGGGACCGCCGACGAACGCGTTTCCCGTCAGGTCCGGCGTCTGTTCGCGCAGAGCAAAAGCCGACGCCAAGGCTGGACCCGCCTGGCCGGCAACGCCGGCGACAAGAAACGCTGCACAGCCCAACGCACGACTTGGACGCATGGTCGTTCTCTCCCACCTGGCTTTCTGAAGCTTGCCGATAGGGCAAGTCTCACCGGGCCTTCATTATGGTGCCGTATTTGACCGATGCTGACCAGTAAAATGTCGGAACGTCAAGGCCTTGACAGTGCTGTCCGGGCAACGGCCCACGGGTCGGATCCGGTCTTTCTGGATGGATCGGCGACGCCAAGGTCCGTCGATGCCCGGGTCCAACCGGCTACCAGAGACCGCAGATCCATGCCGCTCCGCGGATCGTCGCCCAGACCGAAATACCGGCGACGGCCAGCACGCCGGCGGCGGCCAACAGGGCGACCGAAAGCACCAGCCCGTCCTCCTCAAGATAGGCGAGCGAAATCAGGATGATCACGAGCGCGGGGACGACGTTGCTCAGCGGGATCGGCGTGAACGCCACGGTGATGCTCAGCATCAGAACGGCGGCCCCAACAAGGCGCCTTATCGCCATCGCCTTGAACGCGGTGTGCCAGCGCGGATGGATCAGCTTTTCGAGATAACTCAGCGCCGGCACGGCTCGCTGTACCAAAGCGGCGAGGTGCGGCGTTGGGATGGGACGGACAGTGATGCGGCGCGGAAAGACCGGGGCATTCTGGCCCGCGATCATCTGGAATGCGGGGAAAAAAAGCAGAAGGCCAGCTACGATTGAGACGGTCGGTGCGATCGCAACCAGGGCGAGCAGCAGCATAACGATACCAAAAGAGCGCGTGCTGAGGTTGGCCATGAGCCAACCCAAGGTAAAGTGGTTCTCCGGCGCCTCGTCGTGCAGCCTCTGCAGCACGATGGATGTCGGAATGAACGCCCGCGTGTCGGGGTGCGGTGTCGGCTTCAGTTCGGGCCTCTGCTGCGGTGCCCTGTCGTGATGATGGCCGGTCCGCCAATAGTGCGTTCGATGCGGAGCAGGTATCCTATCCGTGCATTGCGAAGCAAGCAACTCGATCCGCGCGGGGCGAACTGATCGAACGAAGGCTGGTAAGACCTGTCGCGTCCGGTCCTGGCCCAGCGTGCGAATTGGATGGGACGGTGCAGAAAACATTGGGATGCCCGCCAGAGTCACGGAGGCTTGATAACTCAGTTGTTGCTCGCGCCATGTGTAAACCCCATAAATAGTGGGCATAAAGTATTTTGGAATTCGCCGCACGCGAAATTTGGATGAGACAGCAGGTGGCGACTTCAGCAGACCGGTGAAGTCGCGATTTTGTGATCGGATTTCGTTGCGATTATTTTTCCTCCTCGATCAAGGCGGCGGGCGACTAGGGATTTAAGTCTCTCCGATACTGCCAAATGCTTTCTGTCAACCGCCGCGGACTGTGACCGGAGGCATTCTCTTTCTCTGGAAAAAGCAATAGCCAGGGACCCCGAGCGCGGAACAAATCTTTGGTGACGTAAAAAATGCTATTAGAAGCAGCCAGGAAGGTCTGACGGGTCGAAGCAGCAGTCGATGGTGCCGTTAAGACGCTAAGTCGCCGATGCCAAAGTGTTTGGTTTGGCACTTGACTCGGACAGCGGCAAGCCGCATCAGCCACAATGTTACCGGAACTGCCCCGTAAATGGAGGTTAACTTATGTTACAAACCCTGCTTGTGGTTGTGCTTGTTCTGGTGTTACTATCCTTCTTCGGTGGCTATGGAGGTTATGTTCCGCCCCATTACGGCTATGGCGGCGGTGGCGTCGGCCTGCTGTTGCTGATCATCTTGCTCGTATTGGTGCTTCGCTGAATTCGTATGCCGGCGGCGATGCGGCAAGTGCGCTCGAAGCAAAGCGGCATCGTCGCGTCTAAGCGTTATCAACAATCGTCTGAACAACGAGGAGAGCCATTTTGGGCAAAGATCGTAGTCGCAGCAACCGCGAGGCGAAGAAGCCGAAGGCAGCGAAGAAACCTGCCCAGGCCGGTTCGACCTTCCTGCGCCCGCAGCCGGCGAGCACGCAGCCGACCACAAAGGAAAGTACTAAGTAACATGGACAAAGACAGACTGATCGGCGCCGGCAAACAAATGCTCGGCTCTATGAAGGAAGTACTCGGCAAAATCGTCGGCGATGCCAAGCTGCAAGTCGATGGCAAGACCGAGCAGGCCGACGGCAAGCTGCAGAACGCCGCCGGAAGCGCGAAAGATACGCTGAAAGAATAGGGCTGTCAGGACGCGATCGCCGCGCCTCAACCGGTTCGAAGGAGTTCATCGCCATGCGTGGCCTAAGCCTGAGTTTCGCGACTGCCGCATTGCTCGCCATGAGCGTGACGGCAGCCTCGGCCGATACGCCATCCAGCATGCAGGGCGCCACGGGCGCGCGAGCAGGCCATGAGGTCGGCATCGGCGATTCGCTCCCGCGGTCGGACAAGGCCAGCAACATCATGCCTGGCGATACGCGATCAAGCATTGCTCCCACCCTGCCCCCCTCGGCGATCGGTGAGAATCAGGGGCCGCATGATTATCTCAGAGCCGCCCGCGCCTCGCTTGTCGCCGGCCGCACCGGACAGGCGCAGCAATCGCTGGAGATGGCCGAGACGCGAGCGCTCGATCGCTCCGTTCCGCAAGGCCAGACGAACACGGCCAGCGACAGTCAGTTGGTCTCCCGCATCGATGAGGCACGTCGCGCACTGGGCAGCGGCAATCGCGCTCATGCGATCGAGCTCATCGACCGCGCTTTGTCGGGCTGAGCCCGGGCCAACCGTGCGTTGGATCAGACAGGCGCCGCGTGCGACTTCCTGGCCTGAAGACCACGTTCTGCTTGCGTCACCAACGCGTGGAAGGAGCTGACTATGGACAGCATGAGTAGCAGGCACGACATCGAGATCGGGGACGGTCTCCATGACGAGCACCCGTTGGACGCCGAGGCCGACGCCGCACTGCGCCGGCGGTCCGCTTTCCGAAGCTGGCTGCTGCATGACTCGCCGTACATCACGATGCTGCTGCTGGCCCTGGTGGGCGTGGTACTGCGCTTGCCGTCGGGCTACTGGTTGATGCTGACGCCGCTGTTCGGCGTGATCTGCATCGTCGCGGGATGGCGCCACTTCGAGACTGGCGAAGGGCGGCTGCAACTCGTTTACGCGCAGGCGCTGAACTGGTCTGCCTTGCTTGTCGCCATCTATGTGTTGTCCAACACCGGCGTGCAGGGCGTGCTGAACGCCAACGCAAGCTCGCTGGCGCTGGTGACGCTGTTGGGGCTCGGCACGTTCGTGGCCGGCGTGCAGGCACGGGTCTGGCGGATCGGCGGGGTTGGCGCGATCTTGCTCGTCGCCGTGCCGGGCATCGGATGGGTCGACCAGTCGGCGCTGATGCTGGTGGCCGCGACTGTTGTGCTGATCGCCATCGGCGGTCTGGTGTGGTGGGTGGATCAGCGGCGACACGGCTCCGTCTGAGGTTGGCCTTGGCGCTCACGCTTCAGCGGTTACGAACAGTGCCGCTTTGCGTGGGGGAACCTGTGCTTTCGGCTTCGCCGCCAGGCCGTTGGGAAAACGCGACACCCCCGGCGGCCGGCCGCCGGGGGTGTCTACCGACGAGCAGGTTCAGGACCCTCGCGGGGTAAGGCTCCCCCTCGCCTGCCGTCCTCAGCGGCGGGTCTCGGTTCCGATCGCGACGGTGGACAGTGTTGGGCCGGCCGCCCGAACGACTCACGGTCATTCGCCGTCGCGCTGCGGCCGATTGGCCGACTCCCCACCACGACGTCGCAACAGTCCGGAACGGTAGAGCGTCAAGCGCGATAGGTGGCAGGCTCGGACTCTACTCAGATCGGCGTGCCCGGTGATCGCGCCGACTCTGGCGCCTCGCGACGGCGTCGCCTGCTTGGACAACGTTGCCGCATCGCTGTGGCGGCGGCGCTACTGCTCACGTCTCTGTTAGCTTGGTAATACGACTCGACGGGATAATGAGAATATGCTCTCGTACCCGCGAGAAGATGAGATGTAACAACCGTCTTCGCGGCCTCTTGCGAGTAGACCCCGCGTAGCATCCAAATAGTGGAAGCGTCCCGCCGCCGGTCGTGGCAGAGGCGTTTTGTTTCCGCTGTTAACGGAGCATGATCGTAACCGCAATGATCCCATATATTGGATAAATATCGGCTGTACCGTTCAAGCAAACATACGGGAAAAGGGAAACGAATATGACGTCTCAGACGCAGCTTGTCTCCGGCCTGTCCGGTGCCATCGGATGCAGCTTTCGCAGCACTGTCAACCAACTGGTCTTCGTCGAGTACGGAGGCAAGATTTCCAGACTCAACCTGTTCCCTCCAGCGGCGATCGTGTCGCAGGGAACCGCGGTGCTCAAGGGCACCTGGACCTTCGATCTGGACAACGGCACCGAGGGCGGCGTCGGGCCGGGCTTCGACATCTGGTGGGACCAGCAGACCGCCGTTGCTCGCCAGATGGTGCCGCAGAACGCCGCCGGCATCGTGAACCTCGGGATCGTGGACTTCAACGCGACAACCGCCGACGGTCTGCAGACGCTGGCTTATGGCACGACGCCCATCCCGGGCAACAACGACGCGACCAACAAGCTGGTTGCGGGCGATGTCTTCGCCGTCAGGACGAACCAGGGCAACTACGCCAAGGTAAAAGTCGTCGCGTACGGCTACGACCTGAACATCCAGTGGGTCACCTATCGCCTGGACCCCGCCTACGCCGTGCTGGGCACCGGATATACCAATCCCGAAGACGTCAAAGTCAGCGCGGATGACCTCCACGCCTACATCACCGAGCGGAGCGGCGACCTGGTTCGCGTTGCTCTGGCGAGCGCAAATCGCGCCGCGGCGACAGTCGTGGCGACGGGCCTGGCGGCGCCTCAGCAGCTCTTCCTCGACGAGGCGCACAACGCCGCCTATGCCATCGAGTACGCGTCGCCTGGCCACCTGTGGCGCATCGATCTGACCAACGGCAGCAAGACCGCTGTCGTAGCGAACGTCGAGTTCGGAATCGGCGTGGTGCTGAGCGCCGACCTGCAATACGCGTATATCAGCGAGCAGACCGCCGGAGCGGACAAGGGGCGGGTCAGCCGCATTCAGCTCAACAACGGGGTGCGCACCAAGCTCGCCACAGGGCTGATCAACCCCTTCTACCTGACCTGGGTGGACGCGGCGCAGACCTCCTTGTTGGTGGCCGAGCGCGACCCGGCGAACCGCATCACCAGCGTAAGCCCGACCGGGGCAGGGACAACCGTCGCCGCCGCCGGCGTGCCGGCGCGGCCGTCGAGCGTCGCGGCGATCGCGCCAGGCCGGCTGCTGGTCTGCTGCGATCAAGTGATCGAGCGCGTAGACTTCACGCCGGTCATATTCCAGCCGACCGGGCCGCTGCTGATGGGCATCGGATTCATCCCGTTCGACAAGGTCCTGCCGTCCGGTCTGGCGACAACCGATCCGGGCTATTTCTATCCGGTGACGAACGTGCCGTTCGGCGGATCCCTGCCGCTGATGGTGAACTACCAGAGGGCCGCCAACGACGGCGACGTCTACTATCGGGTGAAGGTGGACGGCGCGCTGCGGAGCGACTCCTGGTCAGACTACAAATGGAACGGCACGCAATACGCGTTGCAGACCATCGGGCCGAAAAGCCTGTCCCCCGGCAATTCCGACTACTATCCGGTGCATCCCGTCAGCGAACTGTTCCTATGGATGAACCCAACGCTTGGGATGCTCTTGGATTCGACCAACCTGACCAATGGCCTGCATACCATCGTGATCGAGTTCACGGATGGCAATGGCACGGTCAAAGAGACGAGCACCCCGCTGACCATCATGGTGAACAACCAGCGTTGCACGGCGACGCTGGCGGCACCGACCTTGAGCGGCGTCGCCGCGGACGCTACTTGCGGTGTGCTCAAGTATGGCACCAACACCGGGGCCAACGTCGTGTTGGGTTATAGTGCCAGTCAGCCGGCCAACCACGCGATCTACTCACTCTGGATCAACAAGGGCGCAAATACCATTCTGGAACCGGCAAACGGATTGCCGGTGCCTTCGCCCGCTACGCCGTTCCAGTCCACCGTCGCTACGCTGCTCGGCACTTGCACCGTGGCAGGCTTTGCCGAGTACCTGTACGTGTACGCGACGATCAACAGCGGCTGGTCGCGTCAGAGCCAATACGACGCCTCCGCCGCGTTTGCCTTCGTTCTGACGCCATAGCTGTCCGTTCTCTCCAGCACCTCCGGTCCAAGGCCGCGTCCCGGTTCGGGAAGCGGCCTTTTTCCTGGGTGGCCGCCCCAGCGAGGTGGCGGCTTGCAGCCAGCGCAACAGGACACTGATATTCGACCGGCGACAGTAGAGCCTTGCTCCTGGCGCATGAGGTGTCGATCTGCTGAGGTCGGCGAACAACAGCCGTGAAACGAGCGCGCAAGGATGGTGCGATGATAATGAGCGATCAGACTGCGGGGCGCCGGCGTAAGTGGCTAATGCGCGTGTACGCCGCCCTATGCGCTGTGCTGCTGCCCTTCGCAGCCCCCGCCGGTGCCGAAATTCCGCAAGCCGCCCCCCCCGGCGCGGAAGCGCCTTCCCCGTCGCGGGGTGTACCGCCAACCACCGCGCCCCTGCCGCCCACCGCTACGGCTGTGCCGCCAGGCATTCCGGCCAGGCCGCCGCAATCCGCATGTGCACCGGCCGCGTTCCGCCTTGCCATCGATATCGGGCACTACCGCGCCGCTCCTGGCGCGATCAGCGCCACCGGTGTCACCGAATTCGAATACAATGTTGCCCTTGCGCGCAATGTGCTCGCGGCGCTTCGAGAGGCCGGCTTCACCGCCGCCTTCCTGATCGGCGAGGCCGGCACGCCGCTGAAGCTGGAAGAGCGCACCCGGCTCGCGCGGAATGCCGGCGCTGTGTTGTTCGTGTCGCTGCACCACGATTCTGTGCAACAGCGCTACATCACGAACTGGACGGTAGACGGCAAGCCCGAACATTACAGCGACCAGTTCCACGGCTACTCCCTGTTCGTGTCGGACCGGAACCCGCACCCGGCTGAGAGCCGGGAATTCGCCGTGCTGCTCGGAGAGGCGTTGCTCGGCGAAGGGCTTACGCCGTCGCTACACCATGCCGAGCCGATCCCGGGCGAGGGAAGACCGCTCATTGACAAGCGGCTGGGCCTCTATCGGTTCGACGATCTGGTGGTCTTGCGCACCGCGACGATGCCGGCGGCATTGTTGGAAAGTGCCATTATCGTCAACCGCGCCGAAGAGCAGAGCGTCAGCAATGGCGACCACGAGGCGAAGGTGGTGGCCGCGCTGGTAAAGGCGGTGCAACGCTATTGCGGTATGAATCCGACGTTGCATTAACCGCGCAACCGCTGCGGGGCCAGTCGGCCAAAATCCAACTATCGTCTACAGTGCGTTGCGCACCGGGACTCCAGCGGCCGCCTCCCCGGCGCCTTCCGCGGGGCACCGCCTGGCTAGAAGCGTTCGAGCTGCGCGATTCGCGCTCTGTAGGCCTGGGCGACGCAGCCGCGCATGCTGGCGCTACCTGCGCAGGCGTTGCGCTGCTGCAGCCAGGCGTTCTCGTCGCGCTTCAGCCGCTGCTGGTCGGATGGCGATAGCCGGCTCATTGTCGCCTGATAGGTGTTGGCGAGCGTCACATCGAGCTCTGCCAGCCCCGGGTCATGGCAAACGAGTTGCTCCGCCGCCGCTGTCGCCTTGTCGCATGGGAAGCTTGGCGTCGCCCGCTCGCTGAACCATACCTGGGGCGGGGGCTGCACGCCCGCATTCTGCACGACGGGCGGCACCACGGGCGGCGCCGCTGCCTGCGGCACGTCAGGCGGCGGTGTGAAGACGGTCGGCGCACTGATGGGATTCAGACCCCACGCGTAGTGCCAAACGTCACGCACCTGCCGCGCGATCGGTTCGATCGGCGTCGCCTCGGTATAGAGGTCGTTATCGGCGACAATCATGCCGACAATGCCGGCAGGCGAGACCAGCGGCCCGCCGGAACTGCCGACCCGGGCGGCAAGTCCCTCCACCTGGATGACCCCGGTGAAGCTGTCGGTCTGCGCCACCACGCCGGGCGAGGCCGGGACGCTCCAAAAGCCCGTCCGCCCGACCAGCCAGACCTTCAGCCCGCGCTCCACCGGTTTCGGGTCGATCGCCGCCGCCACGATCATGGCGAAGCCGGGGCGGGGCACCAGGATCACCGCGAGATCGCCGCGGCCCCGTGGCAGTCGCACCGTCTCCAGCCTGCCTTGCACCTGGGAGCCCTGGCTCTCGAAGAAGGTGATCAACGGCGCCTTGTCCTCGAAGTCGGGATCGTCGCCGCGCACCACATGGTCGGCCGTCACCACCACGAGGTCGCGGCCCTGCTGGCCGACGACGAAGCCGAAGCCGGTCTGCGGCACGCCACCCTTGGTCAGCGTCGCGGTGATCTTCACCACATTGTGCTGCAAGGTTACGGCCGTCGCGTCGCTGGCCGGCGACTGCGCCAGGGTGTCCGTTGCGCCCGCACAGATCGCTGCGACGCTCACCAGGAGTCCCACAATCAGCCAGAGCCTCCCGCCCTGCCCCATCAGATCGTCCCCGTTCCGCCTAAGCCGCCCGACCGCCTATCCTATGGCACTCTTGTTCCAGTCACGGTAAATTATCCGAACGGAAAGGCAAACACTGGCGAGGTCGCCCATGCGCCGCGTTGCTAACGCGCCCCTGCTCTTTCCTCTGCTTGCCGCGCTGCTGGCCGCGGCCGGTGCGTCAGCCGAACCGTGCCGGCTGGATCTCAGCGCCGCCGACGCCAACTATGGTTACCGCCACCGCGCCCCGCCGGACCGCTGTGAGGGCCTGTACAGCCAACCGGTCGCCGGGGAGGGGCTGGAGCTGCTCTCCTTCATCGCCGGCCCGGCGCCGTCCGACCCGGGCGGCGGCAGACCGCTGACGATCACGACGCCCGATCTCCGCGGCCTCGGCACGCCGAAGGTCACCGTCGTCGCCCGCTCCTTGCCACTTCGCATTTACTACCGCATGGACGCGAGCGTACCGTCCGGTGGCTCGCTGGCATGGCCGGTTGGAGAGGTGGTGGTGGCGGCAGGGCTCGATCCGGCGTGGATCGGACTCGCAGGCAGCGTGCAGACGAGAGAGGGCACGATCTACGTTCCGTTGAGTGTCGGCACAGGCCCTGATGCTGCTGCAGCCGGCACGCCGTCGGTGATGGTCTTCCGCACAACGCTGGATCTCGACAGTTTCCAATGGCGCCTCTACGGGCCGGGCGGCCCGGCGCCTGCGTGGAACCGGATCGGCCACCCGGTGCGGGCGGGAGACCCGGTGTCGATCACGCTTGATCCGCCAGCCGGCAAGGTCATGACGCTCGATATCGCTGCCCGCCCCGTGGGCCAAGACTACATTCAAAGCCGGTTCAAGATTTTCCAGCCTTGACAAACGTGGATCGCACGTCCGCAGCCGGACAGCCGAAGCTGCGCGCCGCGCTGGCCCGCGAGATCGAGACGCTGGCTGCCGAAACAGGGCGCAGGGCGGTCGCTGGGGAAACGCCAACCGCCGATATCGAGCGCCTCAAGGCACTGCAGGCCAGCCTTGCCGCACTGCCGGCGAAACGAACCGGCCTCGCCTCCTGGGCCGGTCTTATCGGCCTGCTCTGCCTAATCGTCGCCAGCGCTGCATGGACGGTTCGGGTGCCGCGCACACGCGTGCAACTCGATCTGGTCACCGCCTCCGCCACGGCCAAACTCGCCGGGGACCTGAACAGGGAGGTCGGTTGGCGGATCGCACCGGATTCGCTGCGGTTACAGCATTTCACCCATCTGGACCTGCCGCCCGAATACGGCACCCAGCCAGCGTTGGAGCGCGAGGGCTCGCTCGATCTCACAGTGCAGGGCGGCAACGTGCGGCTGCGCCAGTTCGCTATCAGCAGCGGCGCGTTGGTCACCCTTTCGCGCAGCGACGATGGCGCTACCGACATGGTGGTGCGCGGCGCGCCGTTCACCTGCGACTTCGACGTCACGGGCTCGATCGTCGCCAGCGTTGGGCCAGGTTCTGCCGCGCTGCTGCCAGCCCAGACGTTCTCACCCGAACTGCCGCCGGCACGGTTCGATTTTAAATACGACGGCAAGAGCCGAGTGCCGGCGCAACTGCGCGACACACCGCTCGACAGCCTCACCGTCCGGGATATTGCCATCACCGGCCTCGGCTTCTTCGAGGAGCGGGGGGACCGCAGCACCTCGCAGATACTACGCGGCACGGTCACGATGACCGATACCGGCGAGCACCTGACCCTTGCTCCAGAAGCGGCGCTGCGCCTGGGCAATGCGCAAGGCATGATCTCGACCTTGCAGATCGGCAAGGACGGCGTGCAAGTGACGTTCGAAGGCACTGCTGCCGAGGTGACGCTGGGCAACGGCGATTTCGCCCGCAACCTGAAGCCGACCTTGCTCGAATGGCTGTATCACCAGCAGACGATCGGCTTCCTTTGGGGCGCCCTCTCGTTCATCTGGGGCGTCGGCTGGAGCGCCCGCAAGCTGTTCGCGCGCGGCGATTGATCGTCACCTCAATCCCCCGGCTGCAACTGCGCCGCCGCCTTCCCGGCCCCCGCCACCACCGCCGCCCGCCTCCGCGCGACAACCGCCCGCCGCGGCACCCGCATGCACGCAGCATACAGCGCCGGCACGAAGCACAGCGTCAGCACGGTCGCCGCCACCAGCCCGCCCATGATCGCGATCGCCATCGGCCCCCAGAACACCGACAGCGCCAGCGGCACCAGCGCGCAGATCGCCGCTGCCGCGGTCAGCAGGATCGGCCGCACCCGCCGCACGGTCGCCGCCACGATCGCGTCGGCCGGCGCCTGCCCATCGCCCAGATCGTGCTGGATCTGGTCCACCAGGATCACCGAGTTCCGCATGATGATCCCGGCCAGAGCGATGCACCCCAGCATCGCCACGAACCCAAACGGCCGCCCGGTCACCAGTAGCGCCGCCGCCACCCCGATCAGCCCCAGCGGCGCGGTCACGATCACCAGTGCCATGCGGCCAAAGCTCCGCATCTGCACCATCAGCAGCGCCAGCATGACCAGCACCATCACCGGCACGCCGGCATTCACCGAGGCCTGCCCCTTCCCGCTTCCCGCCACGGCACCGTCGGGCTCAATCCGATAACCCTCGGGAAGCCCCGCGATGATCGGCGCCAGCAGCGGAACCATCTGCGCGGTCACCGCCGCTGCCTGCGTCCCGTCGGCGATATCGCCGCGCACGGTCAGTGCCGGCAGGCGGTCGCGCCGGATCAGCGTCGGCTCCTCCAACAACGGATGCACCGAGGCGATCTGCGACAAGGGCACGCTTTGGCCGTTCGCCGCACGGATGTCGATGTCCGACAGGTCGGCGAGGTCGCGCCGCTCGGCTGGCGTGGCGCGCGCGACCACGGGGATCAGGTCGGTGCCCTCGCGGTACTGCGTGGCGACGGCGCCTTGCAGCAGCGTCTGCACGGTGGCAGCGATGTCCTGGCCGGACAGCCCGAGCCGGCGCGCCTTGTCCTGATCAATTTCAATCCGCACCGATTTGCCGAGATTGCCCCAATCATCGTTGACGTTGCGCAGATGCGGATTGGCACGCATCGCCTGACGGACGTGCGCGGCGATACGGCGCAGCTCGCTCCGGTCGGGGCCGAGAATGCGGAACTGCACCGGGTAACCGACCGGCGGTCCCAGTTCGATCCCGTAGGCACGCAGGCGGATATCGGCGAAGCCGTTGGCAGCTCCGTCATCCGCCGCCGCGTTCATGCGGGCAATGAGCGCGTCGCGCGCGGCCACGGAGTCGGTGTTGATGATGAACTCCGCGTAGTTTGTGCTGTCGAGCTGCGTCGCCAGAGACAGGACAAACCGCGGCGCACCGGTGCCGGTGTAGGCGGCAAAGGAACGGATGCCAGGCTGCGCTCGCAGCATCGCCTCGACCCGCGCGACCGCGGCGGCGGCGGCGTCGAAAGAAGCACCCTCGGGCAGGTTCATCTCGACCAGCACTTCGCGCCGATCCGACGCCGGGAAGAACTGCTGCGGCACCAGTGTGAAGGCGGCGACCGACACCGCGAAGGCGAGCACGGTGACGCCGATCACCACGATGCGCCGGTCGATACAAGTGCGCACCAGACGCCGGAACGCGCGATAGAATGGCGTATCGTAGACAGCAGCTTCGGGATCGCCTCCGACCGCGTGCTGCCGAGGGTTCGGTAGCAGCACACCCCCAAGATAAGGTACGAAGAGCACCGCGACGAACCAGGACAAAACGAGCGAAAGGCCAACGACGATAAACAGGTCGCGCGTGTATTCACCGGTGGCCGATGCGGCGAGGCCAATCGGCAGGTAACCGGCGGCCGTGATCAAGGTGCCGGTCAGCATCGGAAGGGCGGTGGAGGTGAAGGCGAAACTGCCGGCATGGAAACGGTCCCAACCCTGCTCCAGTTTCACCGCCATGGTCTCGACCGAGATGATCGCGTCGTCCACCAGCAGACCGAGCGCGATGATCATCGCACCCAGCGATATGCGCTGCAGGTCGATGTCCAGCAGCCGCATGCCGACCAGTGTTCCGGCGAGCACCAGCGGCACGCTGATCGCCACCACGAGACCGGTGCGCCAGCCTAGCGAGACGAAGCTGATCAGCAGCACGATGCCCAGCGCTTCCAGGAAGCTCTCCTGAAACACGCCGACATCCTCGCTCACCACCTGCGGCTGGTCGTTGACCGCCACCGCCGCCACGCCGAGCGGCAGCGTTGGCATGATCTGCGCCATGCGGTCCGAGATGCGCTGGCCGAGTTCCAGAATGTTGCCGCCCTTCGCCATCGAGATCGCGAGCCCAAGCGCCGGCTTGCCGTTCGCCCGCATGGTGGATACCGGCGGATCGACGGTGCCGCGGCTGATCGTGGCGATGTCTCCCAGCGAGAGCGTGCGTCCGTGCGCCACCACAGGCAAGGCGCGCAGCATCGCCACACCATCGACCCCTGGGCCGGTGCGCACGAACACGCGGTCGGTTTGCGTGTCCGCGAAGCCGCCGGCGACAATTGCGTTTTCGTTACGGATCACGTCCAGGATGCCGGACACCGTCAGGCCCAGTTCGGCAAGCTTACGGAAATTCAACTCGACGTAGAGGCGTTCTTCCTGGTCGCCCAGAAGTTTGATCTTGCCAACGCCATGCACACCGAGCAGGCGCTCGCGCACGTCCTCCACCACATGCCGCAACTCGGGCAGGGTGAAGCCCTCGCCGGTGAAGGCATAGATGATGCCGAAAACGTCGCCGTACTCGTCGTTGTAATACGGTCCCTGCACGCCTTGCGGCAGCGTCGGCGCAATGTCGCTGATCTTCTTGCGCACCTGGTACCACAGATCCGGAACCTGACCCGGCGGGGTGCTGTCCTTAAGCACGACCGTCATGGTCAGACGGCCCGGCTGCACTGTGCTATCGACGTAGTCGAGGCTGGGCAGTTCCTCGAGTTTGCGCTCGATGCGGTCGGCGACCTCACGCGCCATCTCGTCGGCGGAGGCGCCGGGCCAGTCCACCAGAACGACCATCTCCTTGACGGTGAAGGGCGGGTCCTCGGCGCGGCCGAGCGTCATGTATGCCCACACACCAGCCACCGTGACGGCGATGATGGCAAACAGCGTCAGGGCGCGGTTCCGCAATGCCCAGGCGGACAGGTTGAACCGGTGGCCGTTGGCGGCGCGCTCCGCGTCGCCGCGATCGCCGCCCGCGCCAGGCGCCCCGCTGGTGGTCACCGGACTGGTCCTGCCCAGGCGACGACCGGCAGATCGGCGTCGAGCAGGCTGGCGCCGGCTGCAACAACGAGATCACCTTGCGACAGCCCCTCGGCAACGACCGCCTGGCCGTCGCCGCGCCACGCTTCGATTCGCACGGGCCGCAGCGCCGCCCGCTGACGCGCCGGATCGAACACCCAGACCGCGGGGCTGCCGCCCTTGTCCACCACAGCAGCGGCCGGCAGCAGGGCGACCGGCGCACCCGCTTTATGGGCGAAGCGCACCGAGGCAGTCATGCCCAGGCCAAGCTGGCCTGCCGGCGGATCGAGCACGGCGACTTTGACCATGAAGGTGCGGCTGGCCGGGTCGGCGAGCGCTCCTACCTCGCGCAACCGGCCATGCAGAGCCTTGTCCGGAGCCGACCACAGGGCGACGGTGATATCCGTGGCGGCATGGATGTCCGGCAGCCGGTTCTCCGGAACATCCACGGCGATCTCGGTCGCGGCGGTGTGGGCGAGCGCGGCGACGGTCTGGCCCGCCGCCACCACCTGCCCGACCTCGACCGGCAGCGCGGTGATCACCCCGTCGGCATCGGCGCGCAGTTCGGCGTAGTCGAGTTGGTCGCGAGCGAGCGACAATTGGCGCTGCGCCTGGGCGAGCCGTGCCGCGGTTCCATCCAGCGCCGCCTGTCGCTTGTCGAATTCGGCGGGGATGTAAGCCGGCGACCCCCGGCCGAGTCGCTGGTAGCGCGCGAAGTCCGCCTGCGCGTTGGCGGCGTCCGCCAGGGCGGCGCGGACCACGTGCTCGGCGGTTTCCAGCGACAGCCGCAGGTCCTTGGGATCGAGGCGCGCGAGAAGCTGTCCCACTTTCACGTTGTCGCCGATATCCACCGGCCGCTCGACCACCGCACCGCCGACGCGAAAGGCGAGGTTCGCCTGCACTCTCGCCTGGACGGTACCGGAATAGGTGACCGCCGTTTCCCGCGGCGTCATCGCGACGCTTGATACAAGTACGGGGCGGGGCCGCTGCTGCTCGGCCGCAGCGGGCGGGGGAGATTTGCCACAGGCGCCAATCGCCAGGACCATCATCACGACGGGTACGAAACGAAGTGAGGTGACCATGCTTCGGGTCTCTCTGTGTCAGCGCGGAATTTAGATCAACAATGTTCAGCTATCAATGTTTACCTGGCGCGACGAAGTCCCCTTGGCACGAGACCGCAGCGGCTATGTTGCTGCACGATGTCATACGCCAACCGGAGGTTATCACGCTAAGTTTATTTCGGGTCTCGTCAGCAATTCGGTGACGATTTGGAACCGGCTGGCTTGGCGGAGCTAACGGGCCTGGGTTGCCACAAGGCCGCGCAGACATATGCCGATGACGGCATCGGTCAGCGCCTGATGGTCTGACTCTATATTCTCCGCCTGGTCCAGCAGAAGGGCCGTCACGCCGTGCATGCAGGACCAGACCGCCTCGGCAGCCAGCACCGAATCGCCGGGCGCGAACACAGCCACCTGCATCAGGGCGCGGACATCTTGTTCCAGCATCTGGAACGAACGATCGGCCGCCGGTATGTCCTTGCCCGGCAGGCACGGCCGGCCCGGAGCGCTTGGCGTCATCATCTTGGCCAGAAAGGTCAGGCGGTACTCGTCCGGGTGCGCGCGGCCGAAAGCGACATAGGCGGCGAGCCCGGCGCGGAACCGCGTGAGCGGGCTGCCCTCGGTGGATTGCGCCTCTTCCAGCATGCGCAGCAGGCTCTCGAACGTCGATTCCGCGATCGCACGCAGGATCGCGTCCTTGTCGGCAAAATAGACGTACAGCGTGGCGCTGGACACGCCGACCGCGGCGGCGATCTTGCGGATCGTAGCGTGCTCGAAGCCGTCTGACAGGAACAGCCGCTTTGCCGCCGCAAGGATCTCGTCGCGCCGGGCCGGCCCCTGGCCGCGGGGCTTGCGGCGCGCAGCGACGACCGGGCTTGTGTCCATGACGACTATATAAACTTTGTTCAGTTCGGCGGGAAGCCGGAGCTGAGAGGGAAGCGGCTCGTGCGCGCCGCTCTCGCCAACCACTCGCCGAGGCGCTGAGCAGGCGAGAGTACACAGGACGGACGTGGCGCGGGGGGTACAGTGACCGCTGATATTGTGCCCGCTATGATTAGCCACCGACCATCTGACGGATATCCTTGACCAAAAGATACAAATGCAGAGGGTCCGTCGGCGAGGCAACCAACCCGAAATGTTGGTAGAACCGGCGGGCGGAGGCATCCTTGGCATGCACGGCAAAGGCGCGGATGCCGCCGATGTCGGCCGCCTGCAGGGTGCGGCGCATCGCGTCCTTCAGCAGTCCAGCGCCGATCTGGCGGCCCTGCCACGCCGTGGCCACGGCGAGGCGGGCCAACAGCATGATCGGCACCGGATGCTGGGCAAGGCCCTTTGTCAGCCGCTCAGGCGCGTGCCCCACCGACGACGAGGCTATAAAAGCCAATGACTTCCTCGCCGTGCATCCCAAGGTAGGTCTGCGAGGCATTGGCCTGCTGGTTGGGGAAGGCAAAACGGATCAGGAAGCGATCGAGCGCGTCCTGCCCGCAAGTGAACCCGTCCACCGGATGATTTCGCCGCAGCTTCTCCGTGCGGAAGCCAAACGTCATCCAGGGTCTGCGGCGTCAAACGGCCCGGGTTCGGTCAGAAGCCGCCGCAAGCGGGGCGCGTCCCGCGGCGGCGCATCGAGAGCAGCCATGAAAGCGGTCCATTGCCCGGCGTCCAACTCGAACCGGCGCCGCTCAACCAGGGTTTCCGCAGCGCGGGACAGGGCGCTTTCGAGCACAAACTGGCTGACTGACTGGTGCGCAGCGCGTGCGGCGGCATTCAGGGTTTGCTTGGCGTCCTGCGACAACCGCAAATCCAGCTTGGTCGCACGAACTGAAACCATCGGCCTGGAAACCTCGGTAACCCCGGCTCGCCGTTTCGGCTTCGCCGTCGCTTTGTAAGCGTCTGGGTGCCCGACAATGTCGTGACGGTCTTCGGTTTGTCAAATGTCCTCGTCTGATTCGGCGATACCACGACCCGATCGAAAGTCTCGCCGCTGCGCATGCCAGCATATTCAGCAGCGACCCTATGCCGGACCTTTCCCGACCCTGACGCCGACCCCGCTGATTTCGCGGGTCTGACCCGATGGACAAAAGGCGGAACGATTGCCTAGGGTGCGGCGCATGACGCATCAGCGGATCATTCCTCTCGTTCTCTCCGGCGGCTCGGGCACGCGACTGTGGCCGGTATCGCGCGAGAGCTTTCCCAAGCAGCTCTGGCCGTTGGTCGGCGAGCGGACAATGATCCAGGAGACCGTGCTGCGCGCGCACGGTCCGGGCTTCGGACCGCCGATCGTCGTCTGCAACCAGGAACACCGGTTCCTGATCGCCGAGCAACTCCGGGAGGCCGGCATCCCCGACGCGCGGATCGTGCTGGAGCCAGTCGGCCGCAACAGCGCCCCGGCAGTCGCCGCCGCGGCCCTGCTCGCCGCGGAGGATGATCCGGACGCGGTGCTATGGATGCTCGCGGCGGACCACGTCATCGTCGATATCCCGGCGCTGCACGCCGCGCTTGGTGCGGCGGCCGTGGCCGCGCGGCTCGGCCGGTTCGTGACCTTCGGCATGCAGCCGACCGCCCCGGAAACGGGGTTCGGCTACATCGAGGTCGGCGAGAAGCTGCCGGAGGCCCCCGGCGTGTATGGTCTCGCGCGCTTCCTGGAAAAACCGGACGCCGCCACCGCCGCGCGACTGATCGCCGACGGGCGGCACCTGTGGAACTCCGGCATGTTCGTCTTCACCGCCGGCGCGATGCTGGAGGAGCTGCAGCGCCACGCCCCGGACGTGCTGGCGGCGGTGCGCGAAGCGGTCGCCACGCGGCAGGTCGATCTGGATTTCATCCGGCTCGGCGAGAAGGCGTTCGCCGCCAGCCCGTCGATCAGCCTGGACTACGCCGTGGCCGAGCGGACCAGCCACGCCGCCGTCGTGCCGGCCGACATCGGCTGGTCGGACGTCGGCAGTTGGGACGCGCTGTGGGCGCTCGGCGAGAAGGACGCGGCGGGCAATGTCGCGATCGGCGACGTCATGCTGGAAGGGGCACAGAACTGCTACGTGCGCAGCGACGGCATGCTGGCCACAGTGGTCGGGCTGCAGGACGCGGTGGTGGTGGTGACCAAGGACGCGGTGCTGGCGATGCACCGCGACAAGGCGCAGGACGTGAAGAAGCTGGTCGACCGGCTGAAGGCGGCGAAGCGGTCGGAGGCGGTGCGGCATAGCCGGGTCTACCGCCCCTGGGGATTCTTCGAAGGCCTGACCCTGGACGAGCGGTTCCAGGTCAAGCGCATCATGGTCCGCCCCGGGCACAAGCTCTCGCTGCAGAAACATTTCCACCGGGCGGAACATTGGGTCGTGGTGCATGGCAGCGCGATCGTTACCCGCGACAAGGAGGAGTTGTTGGTGCGCGAGAACGAGAGCGTCTACCTGCCGCTCGGCTGCGTGCACCGGCTGGAGAACCCCGGCCGCATCCCGTTGACGCTGATCGAGGTTCAGTCCGGCGCCTATTTGGGCGAGGACGACATCGTCCGGCTAGAGGACACCTACGGCCGGAGCTGACGGCGGGCCGCGCCCTCGTCTGCCATCGGAGGCGGGACGCGGCGGCGAAGGTCACCGATCCGCCCGTGCCGCAGCCACGGACCAATCGGCGGACGTAGTCGCACCCGCTGCCTGGCAGGCCGGAAGAAACCGGCCAACATGGATCGCGGCGTGCCGGATGGCTGCCTCGGCCGGCAGATGCAGCCCATGGAACAGCGCCGCGACCAGTACCACCGCCGCGACCAGGCGACGCACCGGCAGTCGCGTCGGCAGCGGTCCCGCCAGCCGAGCCAGCGCGGCCGCGCCGGCCACCCCGACCAGGGCGCCCAGGACCACCTCGGGCAGCGAATGCACCCCCAGCGCCAGGCGGGAGATGCCGATCACAACGCCGGCCAGCACCGCGACCGGCAGGACGCTGGCAGGGCGGCCGCGCAGCAGCAGCGCGGCAAGCCCGCCGGCGACCACCGCAGCGACGGCGGCGTGGCCGCTCGGGCTGCGCATGTCGGCCGGACCGAACACCGGCGAGCAGGACAGGAACGCCAGCTTCAGCGCCAGCATCATAGCGGACGTGCCGGCGATCGCCGCCAGCCACGCCGCCGCCCCGCGCCGCCAGCCCTCGGCCGCCAGGACGCCGGACACAGCCAGGACCATCGGCAGGATCACCGCCTGATCGGCAAAATCTGTTAGGAAGTTCACACGATCCCTATGACAGGCGCGTGGCCGGCCTGCCAAGTGACTCGTTGCGATGCAGCGTTTCCGCTTGGCCGTGCCGTCGCCCGCGTCCAGGTCGCCCTCCGCTCCCGAAAAGCCCGGCGCGGCCAAACGGTGCCGACATCCGGATGACCCCGCTGTGGTCCGAGGCGCTGCCGGCCGAGGCCATGGCCGGGGCACTGGTCAAGGCAGCGCGGTATTCTCAGGCAGCGCGCCGGGGCACAGGGCTTTCTTTTCGAAGTGCCCCGGCACGCGGAACGTTTCGCGATTCGGCGCGATTTGACGAGGATTTTCCAGCACTTTTCTTGCCGTCCGACCCGGTTATAGTCGCCGGCCCTGCATCGCGGAGCGACCTCCCCCATGTCCAAGCATCCCGAGACCCTGGCCCTGCACGCCGGCTGGCGCAGCGACCCCACGACGCATGCCGTCGCAGTGCCGATCTATCAGACCACATCCTACCAGTTCGACAGTGCGGACCATGCCGCCAACCTGTTCGGGCTGCGGGAGCTGGGCAACATCTACACCCGCATCATGAACCCGACGGCCGACGTGTTCGAGCGGCGCCTCGCGGCGATCGAGGGCGGGGCTGCCGCGCTTGCGCTCGCCTCCGGCCAGGCGGCTTCGGCGTTCGCGGTGCAAAACCTGGCGCGCGCCGGCGACAACATCGTCAGCTCCACCGACCTGTATGGCGGCACCTGGAGCCTGTTCGCCCACACGCTGAAGGAACAGGGCATCGAGACGCGCTTCGTCGATCCCGAAGACCCCGAGGCGTTCGCGCGCGCCACCGACGACCGCACCCGCGCCTACTACGCCGAGACGCTGCCAAACCCGAAGCTGATCCCGTTCCCGATCGCCGAGGTCGCCGCGATCGGCCGCCGGTTCGGTATCCCGCTGATCGTGGACAACACCGCCGCGCCGATCCTGGTGAAGCCGTTCGAGCATGGCGCCGCAATCGTGGTCTATTCGGCGACGAAGTATATCGGCGGCCACGGCACCTCGATCGGCGGCGCGGTGGTCGATGGCGGCAACTTCGACTGGGCGGCGTGGCCGGAGCGCCAGCCCACGCTCAATACGCCCGATCCGCGCTATCACGGCGCGGTCTGGGCCGAGGCCGCGAAGCCGCTCGGGCCGATCGCCTATATCCTGAAGCTGCGCACCACCCTGCTGCGCGACCTTGGCGCCGCGCTGAGCCCGTTCAACGCGTTTCTGTTCCTGCAGGGGCTGGAGACGCTGCCGCTGCGCATCCGCGAGCACAGCCGCAACGCGCTCGCCGTGGCGAACTATCTGGCCGGGCACAAACAGGTCACGCGCGTCATCCATCCAGCGCATCACACCGGCTGGGCGGCGGACCGCACCGCCAAATACCTCCCGCATGGCCAGGGCGGGCTCGTCGGGTTCGAGCTGGCCGGCGGCACCGATGCAGGCCGTGCGTTCATCAACGCGCTGAAGCTGTTTTACCACGTCGCCAATATCGGCGATGCGCGCAGTCTGGCGATCCATCCGGCCAGCACGACGCATTCGCAGCTCACCGGCGACGAGCAGCTCGCCACCGGCGTGACGCCCGGCTACGTACGGCTCTCGGTCGGCATCGAGCATATCGACGACATTATTGCGGACTTGTCGCAGGCGCTGGAGGTTACAACCCGCCATGGGGGGCTGGCTGCGGAATGATACCGGCCAGTATGACCGATCGAACCGAGCACAGCCAGACGTAGTATTCGGCGTTGACGTTAAGGACCGTCGCTGTTGCCGGAACGCATCAGGTCCCCGTTGCTGATGCGAAACCGAGCGCGAGGCCAAACGGCTTAAGGCCTCGACAACCTGACCGCTTGCTCCGGCACGGCATCGCGCCGTTGCCGGACGCGAGCGACGCCGCGCCGACGTGCAACGCACGACCTGTGCGCCTGCCGCGTGCGGCCAGCGTGGAAGGGATCGCCCTACCGGCCCGCCTGCCCACCATCGTCGAAGTGGCGCGCATGCTCGTCGGCCAGGCAGGTTCCAATAGGCGGTCGCCTCAAAGGCGCCCCCGCCTATGCCGCCGTGAACGACGGACGCCGGGTCCACGCCGGCATCCCGCTGGGCCGCAACTGACGACGGAAACAACAATTTTCCCGTTGCCGCGCGCGCCCCATCACCCGACCGCGAGAGCGGTAGGTCCTTAGCTGAGCTTCCGTCTGAACATGCCCAACCCAACCAGACCGGAGCCGAGCAGCACGATTGCCGTCGGTTCCGGGATAGGATCGTTGTACTCGATACTGCCCAGGTATAGTGTTCCGGAGCCCCAATTGACCGGGTTCGCTACGGTCGAAACGAACTCCACCGTGTCGATACCGGTCCAGTTTTCGGTGAAGGTGGAAAGCGTGCTGCCGGTGACGGTCAATACCGCCGAGTCCTTCAGAACACCCCCCAGAAATCCCTCCAAGGTGAAGGTAAGATTTGCATTTGTGGTTGCACCACGAAGAGCCAGGCCGTTGAAGTTGAAAGCTGTCGTCGTGCCGTTCCCAAACAATCCCCCCGTCACGCCGGTTTTGTATTGGAGATAAAGCACTGTCCCATTGGCTGGGTTGGTTGAATTGTAAACGTTTCCAGCGAGAGCTGTGCCGTTGTTGTACGAGCCTGACCAGCCAAAGAGCTGAATTCCCTGACTGGCGTTCGGGGTCGTGTTCTGCAGAAACTCCCCTGGGGCGCCGTTGCTGGCCAATCTTAGAACCGCGGGCGTGGTGGTATTCGTTTCCTGATAGACCCCGGCTGAAGAATAACCGGTCGCTCCAGGGAACAACGTATTGAACTCGCTTAGGCTGGAGACGTAGTCTTCCGAGTTGAAGTTAAGGGTCGTCGCTTTTGCCGGAGCGCACCAGATCACCGTCGCTGACGCGGCAGCCAGCGCAAGGCCAAATTTCCGATAAATCCTGCCATTCATGATCAAGCTCCTGTCGCCCCTTAAGCCCTGCAACGCGGTCCGCACCGCCCGGACACATAAGCAAGACTCGTGCCAACAAATGAAAACAAGGGGGTACGTGATAGCCGAATGAGACAGTGTAAAATTTACCGACACATTATCGCAGTTTCACGCAAGCCAGACCAGCCATCGGCATACCTGGCGGGAGGTGCGCCCGCTGGCCG